>JAABUX010000070.1_pt1 | contig 166102 bp, 173 predicted proteins | sample 5561851 | NCBI WGS metagenome assembly JAABUX01 (sample SAMN10711883, study PRJNA513361) | rock metagenome | isolation source: Antarctica rocks | place: Antarctica: Victoria Land, Richard Nunatak red sandstone | collected 2016-01-03
AGGATGTTTGGAATGCGGTTCTACACCCCGGCTTGGGCCGCCACGCCGTCCGCTATCCCGAAAGCCCCGCTCCCCGGCCCGCGCCTCACCAGCTCGCCGATCGACCTCGTCGTGCTCCACTTCGGCCCTGTCGGGCGGTCTCGTCATTGGCCCCGGATCGTCAGGCCGGACTGACGGTGCCCTCGGGGCAACGAAATCCTAACCAGCCTGGGGGACACTGCGGGTCCAGAACGGATCGTAGCCGCCATGTTGTTCCTCGTCTCCCGCATGCGTCTACGCAGCAAGGCCCTGGTGCCCCCGGTCCTATTCGCGATCGTGGCGACCATGCTGACGTGGCAAGTCGTCAGCCGCTATCGCGCCGACCTGGTGCAGGAACGGCGGGAAACGGTGACGGCGATCGTGCAGTCCACGTTCGCGACACTAGACTATTTCGCGGCGGCCGAGCGGCGCGGCGACATGACCCGGGACGCGGCGCAGCACGCCGCGCGCGTTGCTGACCCCGCTTCGATACGGCCAAGGCAGCTACGTCGTCGCCCTGGATGAAACCGCCGTTTATCGAATCCACCCCGACCCGAGCCTGGTCGACGTGCCGCACGACAACCTGCCGCCGTCGCTGCAGGCGATGTCGCGATGGACCGTCGACGAGCTGCATCGCAATGTCGAGATGTACTATCCCATCCTGGTCGCGCGAGTGCCCGGGGGCGTGCCGATACCTCGGATCCGCTACGCGATGATGTATCAACCTTGGCGTTGGGCGATCGGAACCGGTGTTCTCCTGGACGACATCGACAGCTCGGTGAACGCCTATGCCGTCCGGCTCGGATTGCTCTCGCTGTTGGCGACGCTGCTGACCGGGCTGTTGAGCTGGTTCGTGCTGCACGAGTTCGACCGCCGCCTCCGCGTCGTCTCGGGCGGCATGGCGCGGCTCGCGGCCGGCAACTACGGGCACCCGGTCGCCGGGGCGGAGTGCCGCGACGAGGCCGAGCAACTGGCGCGGGCCCTGGAATGCGTGCGGGCCAGCCTGCTCGAGGCCGCCCGGTCGCGCGCGCGGCATGCCGCCGACGTGCTGGAGGCCGCCGCCGACCGCCGCCGCACGATGACGCGGGTCGCGGACGCGTTCGTGTCCCAGTGCCAACCGAACACGCCGTCGGCGTAGCGCACCTCGCACGGCAGCGGCATCACGAACCCGGCGCGCATCGCGTCCACGAACGGCGGGCACTGCTCGACCGTGCGGATGGTGGCCCCGTCGCGCATGTCTGACCCGGCGGTCATCGGCATCGCCCGCAACCACTCCGGCCACGCCTGGCGCGCCGGGACGGCACGCGGCAGCACCGCCGCCGGCGCCGGTCGCAGCGCAGGCGCACGATCATGCCACTCCGGGTGCGCCGCACCGCGTCGTCCCAGCCCGCCAGCAGGCTGTCGCGGATCGGATCGGCCATCATCGGCTCCCAGGTGCGGCCGGCGCGATAGGTCGTTGCCAGCTCGGCGAGCGAGCCGCGCAACCCCGCCTGCATGGCCGCGAGGTTGGCGACGCCGAGCGCCGTGGTCTCGGCGATTTCCGCGCGCGCCACCGGCAGCCCGATCACGTCGGCCAGGCACTGCATCAGCCACGCGTTCGCGGCCATCCCGCCGTCGACCCGCAGCGCCGGCATCTGCGCGACACCGTCGCCCCGCATGGCGCCGATCAGGTCGCGGGTCTGGAACGCCACCGCCTCCAGCGTCGCACGGACCACGTGGGCCGCCGTCGCCGCCCGGTCCAGCCCGCAGATCAGGCCCCGCGCGGCGCTGTCCCAGTGCGGCGCGCCGAGTCCGGTCAGCGCCGGCACGACGTACACGCCGCCGCTGTCGGCCACGCTGGCCGCAAGCGCCTCGGTCTCGGCGGCGTCGGCGAACAAGCGCAGCCCGTCGCGCAGCCACTGGATCGCGGCGCCGGTGACGAAGATGCTGCCCTCCAGCGCGTAGGTGACGCGGCCGCCCAGGCGGTAGCCGATGGTGGTCAGCAGCCGGTGCGACGACGCGACCGGTTGGTCGCCGGTGTTGGCGATCATGAACGCGCCGGTGCCGTAGGTGCATTTCAACATGCCGGGGGCAAAGCAGGCGTGGCCCACCAGCGCCGCCTGCTGATCGCCGGCCATCGCACGCACGGGGATGGCCTCACCCAGGATCGCAGCGTCGGTGCTGCCGAACTCGGCCGCGTTGTCGCACACCTCCGGCAGCAACGACGCGGGCACGCCGAACAGGCGGAGCAAGTTAGAGTCCCACGTGCCGGTGTGGATGTTGAATAGCGCGGTGCGCGCGGCGTTGGTGGCATCGGTCGCGTGAACCCGTCCGCCGGTCAGCCGCCACAGCAGGAAGCTGTCGATCGTGCCGGCCGCCAGCTCGCCACGTTTGGCCCGCTCACGCGCGTCTGCGTGGTCCAATATCCAGCCGATCTTGGTCGCCGAGAAATACGGGTCGAGGATCAGCCCGGTGCGCGCGGTCACCTCCGGCTCGTCGCCCGCCTCGAACATCGCGCGGCAGCGGTCGGCGGTGCGGCGGTCCTGCCACACCACCGCGTTGTGAATCGCGCGGCCGGTGGCGCGGTCCCACACCACCACGGTCTCGCGCTGGTTGGTGATGCCGATGCCGGCGACCGGCCCGGCATGTCGCGCCAGCACCTCGCGACAGACTTTTACCGTCGCCGCCCAGATGTCCTCCGGATCGTGCTCGACCCAGCCGTGCGCGGGGAAGATCTGCGGCAGCGCGTGCTGCGCCATCGCGACCGGCCGCGACCCCGCGTCGAACAGGATCGCGCGCGTCGACGTGGTACCCTGGTCGATCGCCAGAATGAATGCGCCCGGCATGGTTCCCCCTAAAAGTCCGGCGTCAGCTCGCGCGGTCGGCCTTCCACGCGTCGATGAGCCTCTCGTATGGCACCGTCTCGCCCCGCGGCTTCTCGTTGGCGAGCTTCGGCCACGGCGCCGTGCCCTTCGACGTCTAGAACGAGGCGTTCTGCGGCTTGGTCATCTTGGGCGCGCACTGGTTCTGCCCGCCCGCTCCGGCCGGCTCATCACCTTCCATGTCAAGAGCCAGGTTGTCCATCGCCTCCAGCGGTGTCCTCTCGCCGCCGACCGCGACCGCGACATCCGCCAGAACAGCTGCGCCAGCTTCGGGTGGTCGGGCATGTTGGTGCCGGTCGGCGTCCACCCGACGCGGGCCGGGCCGGGCCGGGATAGAACTCTGCCAACCTGCCGAGGTTCGAGGCGAGGTCGTCCATCACCTGGCTGCTGACGTCGCTCTGGCGGATCGGCGTCGGCCCCTTGATGGTCTTGCGCAGCGAGGGCGTAGAGAGTTCGCCGGCCCGGACCCTGCCTATCCCGTCAGCCGAAGCGGCCGATCAGCGGGACGACGACGACGCTGATGCCGAGCCCGTAGTACCAGGCCGCTGCTGATCCCCTGGAACGTGGTGGGCACGATCTGGCAGACCTTCGGCCGCGCCGACGTGGGCCTTATCGGCTATTTCATGAACAGCATGCTGCACATCCCGTCCAACTACGCGCTGGTGCCGAACGACGCGTGGTTCACCCTGTTGCCGCTCGACATGTGGCACTGGACGCCGCTGTTGGTGGTGGTGCGCTACGCCGGCCTGCGTGCGATCCCGGACGCGTTCTACCAGGCGGCGGCGATGGTCGCGCGAACGAGTGTCGATCGCGTCCAACCTGCGGGGCTGATCAGCCCGGGTACAGCGTCGCCCCGCCGTCGACGCGCAGCACCTGGCCGTTGACGAACCGGCTGCGGTCGGACACCAGGAACGCCACCGCGTCGGCGACCTCGTCCGGCTCGGCATACCGGTTCAGCGAGCGCCGGCTCGAATCCATCATCACCGGATCGACCACGCGGGTCGCCTGGAACCGCGCCGTCTTGGTCGGGCCGGGGCTGACCGCGTTGATCCGCACGCCGTCGTCGAGCACCTCGGCGGCGAGGCAGCGGGTGTAATGAACCACCGCGGCTTTCAGCGTCGCGTAGATCGCACCGTTGGAATAGCCCGCGTGCGCCGCCGACGAGCCGATGTTGACCACCGCCCCGCGCCCCGCCGCCACCATCGGAGGCACGAACATCTGGCACATCAGCATGGTGCCGATCAGGTTGTTGTCGGTCAGCGCCTGGATGTCTTCCAGCGGGATGCCGAGCACGTTGTTCGGTGCCGGCTTGCCGCCAGCCGCGCCAATGTCGCCGCCGGCGCAGTTGACCAGAATGTCGACCGGACCGAGCTTGCCCTCGATTTCGGTCTTCATCTGGGCCACCGATTGCAGGTCGCCGATGTTGCCGGTGACGGTCGCGGTGCGGACGCCGAGTGCGGCGAACGCAGTGGCAACCGCGCCCAGGTTTTCGAACTCGCCGTATTTGGCCGGCGCGTCCCAGGTCAGGTCGTGGATCGCGATGTCAGCGCCAAGCTCGGCCAGCCGCCGCGCGATCGCGTGTCCGAGCCCGCGCCCCGATCCGGTCACGAACGCGATCCTGCCGCTTAGTTCAAGGGTCAATGCTCCATCCTCCGCATCACGCCGATCGCGCGCATGTTGGCCGCACTGCGGCGGATCATAGCCAACTCGTATTTCTCGATCTCGTCGTCGGCGCCCAGTTCCCACGGTGTTCGCGTGTCGACGTAGCCGTGCAGCCGGTTCCGCCGCGCCGCCGCGAGACAGGCGGCCAGCGACGTCGCGGACCGCTCCGGGTACCCCGTCCACCACTCGGGCGTGAACAGCCGCACGTGCCGCGATTCCAGTGCCCCCGGTTCCAGCACCGCCGGCAGCGTCTCGTGATGCTCGGCCAGGATCGCCACCAGCTCGGTGAACGGCACCGCGCCGTCGCCGATCGCGCAGCGCACCAGCCGTAGCCCGTCGTCGGTCCACTGGATGCGGTAGTCCTTCAGGTGCACGTGCCGCACGTACGGCGCGATCACGCGGGTGAAGTCGAGCGGCGCCTCGCCGACCGGAAAGCTGTTGCCGGTATCGTAGACGATGCGCACCGACGGGCCGTAGGTCTCACAGAACGCCACCAGTTCGGCGCTGGTGAAGTCCTGGTGGTTCTCGATGACGATGGTGAGGCCGGCGCGGGCCGCCTTCGGCGCGTAGTCCGCCAGCTTGGCCCGCACGCCCGCGACCAGCTCGTACCAGCGCGCGCCCGCCGCCGCGCGGTCGCCGCACAGGATCGGCGTGAGCGCGAACCGGATCAGCGTCGCCCCGAGCGCCTGGGCCGCACGGACGCAGAATGCGAAATCACCCTGCTGCAGGCCGGAACTGATCACCGGAGTCATGCCCAACGCGTCAAGCCGGCTCCGCAACGCCCGGAACTCCCCGTCGTCGAACTCGGCCAGCCAGTTCTCGGCGATCTCGAGCGTGCTGGACTCGAGTTCGCGCGCGATTTGGATGAAGCCCTCCAGTCCCGTGCCGGCGCGGTTGGCGCGCGACGTGCCGGCCGCCTGCAGGCCGAGGTGGTAGGTCAGGCCATACGGGTTCAGCCCCACTCGCAGCATCAGCGCAGCCCCGCGTCGACGACGATGCATTGTTTGGTGATCATGCGGCTGTCGTCGGCCGCCAGGAACAGCGCCGTCCGCGCGATCTCGTCGGCGAGCAACGGTAGCCGCAGGCACTGCCGACGCACGATCTCATCCACATCCGTCTCCGATAACCAGAGCCGCCGCTGCCGTTCCGTGATGACCGCGCCCGGGGCGATCGCGTTGACGCGGATGTTGTCGTCGCCAAACTCGCGCGCGAGGCTGCGTGTCATGCCGACCACGGCCGCCTTGGCGCTGGTGTAAGCAATCAGTTTCACGCCGCCGCCCATCCAGGCAATCGAACTGAAGTTGATGATCGAGCCGTGGCCGAGCGACTGCATCTGTGGCCGCACCGCCTGGGTCGCGAAAAACTGGTGGCGCAGGTTGACCGCCATCGCACGGTCCCAGTAGTCCGGCGTCACCGCGTCGACCTCGTGGCGGTCGTCGTTGGCGGCGTTGTTGACCAGCACGGCGATCGGGCCGAGTTGCATGTGGGCTTGCGTGATCGCGGCCCGTAGTGCCGCGATGTCGGTCAGGTCGCAGGCGATGAACAGCGGCACATGACGACAGTCGCCGAGTTCGCCGACCAGCGCGTCGGACGCCGCTGTGTCGATGTCCACGAACGCCACGCGGGCGTCGTTGCGGGCGAACGCCGCCACCATCGCAGCCCCGATGCCGCTGCCGCCGCCGGTGACGAACACCACCCGGTCGGCGAGGCTGGGGTATCGCGCATACTCCATCAGATGAGCACCTGCGTGTCGGGGTCGAACAGGCAGGCGCGCGCCATGTCGACCGCGAGCGACACCCGGTCGTCGACCAAGGGCGCCGCGTCCGGCTCGAACCGCGCGATCAACTCGCGTCCGGCGACGCGGACGACCACCATCGTCTCGGGCCCGGTGGGTTCGACGACGGTCACGACGCCGTCGAGCACACCGACATCGCGGCCGTTGGCGCGATCGAAGCGGCGCGCGTCGGCCAGCGTCTCCGGCCGGATGCCGACGACCACGCGGCGGCCGACTTGCCCCACGCCGTTTGGCAGCGGCAGGTGTGCCTCGCCGTCCAGCTCGAGCGCCGGTCCGCCGTTGTGGTCCACGATCGTGGCGGGCAGGAAGTTCATCGCCGGCGCGCCCATGAAACCGGCCACGAACATGTTGGCCGGGCGCTCGTACACCACGCGCGGCCGGTCGTATTGTTGCAGCCGCCCCTGGTGCATGACCGCGATGCGCGACGCCAGCGTCATCGCCTCCACCTGGTCGTGCGTGACGTACACCGTCGTGTTGCGGAGGTTGTGGTGTAGCTTCTTCATCTCGGTCCGCATCTCGATCCGCAGTTTCGCGTCGAGGTTGGACAGCGGCTCGTCGAACAGGAACAGCGCCGGCTCGCGCACCAGGGCACGCCCCATCGCGACCCGCTGCCGCTGCCCGCCCGACAGTTGCGCCGGCTTGCGTTCCAGCAGCGCCTCGATCTGCAACAGGCTCGCCACGCGCGACACCGCCTGGATTTGCCGGGCCTTCGGGACGTGCCGCGACTCCATGCCGAACGTGATGTTCTGGCGCACCGTCATGGTCGGGTAGAGCGCGTACGACTGGAACACCATGGCGATGTCACGGTCCATCGGCTCGACGTCGTTGACCACCCGGCCGCCGATGCGGATCTCGCCCGCGCTGACCGTCTCGAGCCCCGCGATCATCGCCAGCAGCGTCGATTTGCCGCAGCCCGACGGCCCGACGAGCACCACGAACTCGCCCGGTTCCACATCGAGGTCGATGTCGCGCAGCACCTCTAACGGCCCGAACCGCTTGCTGAGTTTTCGTATGCTGAGGGAAGCCACCTACTTCACCGCCCCCTGCGTCAGGCCGCGCACGAAGTAGCGGCCGCCAAACAGGTAGATCAGCAACGGCGGCAACGCGCCGATCAGCACGGCGGCACTTTCCGCGTTGTACTGATGCACCGAAGTGCCGGCGGCGGCGAGCCCGATCAGCGCGGCCGTGATCGGCTGGTGCTGGCCGGATGAGAACGTGACGCCGAACAGGAAGTCGTTCCAGATGCCGGTGAACTGCCAGATCACCGTCACGATCAGGATCGGCGGCGACAGCGGCAGGATGATCTTGCGGAAGATCCGCCAGAACCCGGCGCCGTCGATCCGGGCCGCGCGGACCAGCTCGTCGGGGACGTTCACGTAGTAGTTGCGGCAGAACAGGGTGGTGAAGCTCAGGCCCTGGACACAGTGGATCAGGATCAGCCCGGCCAAGGTGTTGGTCAGGTGCAGCGACCCCAGCGTGATCGCCCACGGCAGCAACACCATCTGCCCTGGCATGAACACGCCCAGCGTAAGCAACAGGAAAACCGCCTCCGATCCCGCAAACCGCCATTTGGACAGCACGTAGCCGTTCACGGCGCCCAGCATGGTCGAGATCAGCGTGGCAGGCAGGGCGATCTCGAGCGAGTTGAAAAAGAACGGCGAGATGCCGGCGCAGCTGCCGCTGACGCAGATCGAGCTCCACACCACCGACCAGTGTTTTAGCGAAACGCTGGCCGGGAAACTCAGCAGCCCGTTACGGGCGATGTCGTCGAGGTCACGAAACGAGTTCAGGACGACGATCCCGAACGGCAACAAATAATACAGCGCGAACGCGGTCAGCAGGACGTAGATGCCGACCCGTGGCGGAGACAGCGCCATGCTAGCCATCGGTGCGCCTCGCCCGCCAACTGCTCCAAAGCCCGTACGGCACCAGCACCAGCGCCAACGCCGACAGCATCATGATCGCTCCGGCCGCGCCCTCGCCCAACTGGCCGCGCTGAAACATCAAGTCGTAGACGTAGATGGCGGGCATGGTCGTCGAGATGCCCGGCCCGCCCGAAGTCAGCGCCAGCACGAGGTCGAACGTCTTGATCGCGAACTGCAGCAGGATCACCAGCACCGCGATGAAGATTGGCTGGATCGACGGCAGGATGATCCGCCGGTAGACGCGCGACATCCCGGCGCCGTCGATCCGCGCCGCCCGCACCAGGTCGGGGTCGACGGCCCGGAGCCCCGCCAGGAACAGCGCCATCGCGAACCCCGACGCCTGCCAGATGCCGGTGATGACGACGGTGTAGATCGCCAGGTTGCGCTGGACGATCCAGTCGAACGAGAACCCCGCCCAGCCGAGGTCGTGCACCAGATGCTCGACGCCGGTGGTCGGGTTGAAGATCCAGCGCCATACGGTGCCGGTGACGACGAACGAGATCGCCAGCGGATACAGGAAGATCGAGCGCCACACTGCCTCGGCGCGGATGCGCTGGTCGATCAGGATCGCCAGCAGCAGCCCGATCAGCGTGGCGCCGGCGACGTACAGCACGCCGAACAGGAACAGGTTGGCGGTCGCGATGCTCCAGCGGTGGTTGGCCCACAACAACGCATATTGCTTGAAGCCCACGAACCCGTATTCCGGCAACAGCGTCGAGTTCGAAAGCGAGATCCACACGGTCCACAGCGAGAACACGACGACATACACAAGCGACGCCGCGATCGACGGCATCAGCGCCAGTTGGGGCGTGACCTGTCCCCACATCCGGCGGCGCTGGCGAGGTGCGACGACCGCACCCGCCAGCGCCTCCTGCATCCCGCCGCTCATCTAAATTACATCTGTGCTTCGACGGCATCGCCGAGCTTGGTCGCGGCGTCCTGGGACGACATGTTCGGGTTGTTGATGAATTCCGAGATCACCTCCATCATCGCCCCCCGGTATTTCTGCAGCACCGACATGTTGTGCGCCATGCTCAGTACCACCGTGCCGGCCTTGATGCTGTCGTCGAGGTCGCGTTTTGAGATCACCTGGCAGGGGTTGAAACCCTGGCTGATGTCGACGTCGAGCCGCGCCGGGATCGAGCCTTTCGCCTGGTTGAAGATGCGCTGGAAATCCTGGCTCATAATCAGGTGCGCCAGCAGGTCCTGGCCGGCAATGTAGTCCGGGTCCTTCTGCTTGAAGAACACGACCGAGTCGGCGTTCAGGATGAAGCCCGGCTTGGCGTTGTCGGACGGCCCCTGCGCGCAAAGGTAATCCGTGCCGTACTTGAACTTCTCGGCGTTGAACGTGCCGATCGCCCAGTCCCCCATGAAGTAGAACCCGGCCTTGCCGTTCAGCATCATGTTGGCTGCCGCGTCCCAGTCGCGCCCCGGCATTCCCGGGTCGGTCCAACCGATGATCTTGCGCAGCTCGGTAAACGCGGCGACCATCTGCGGCCCGCGCAACGCGTCCATGTCGAGGTTCACCAACGCCTTGCGGTACAGGTCGAGGTCCATGCCGTAGACGACGTTCTCGAACAGCGTCGCGTCGATCCAGTCCTGGCTACCGTGGGCGACCGGGATCAGCCCTGCGGCCTTCAGCTTCTCGCAGTCGGCGTTGAACTCGGCCCAGGTCTTCGGCATCTCCGCGATCCCGGCCTGGTCGAGCGCCTTCTTGCCGCCCCACAACCAGTTGATGCGGTGGATGTTCATCGGCGCCGCGACCCACTGCCCCTTCGGCTTCATCAGCGCCACCAACTGCGGGGCCACCAGTGTGTCCCAGTGCTCCCGGTTGGCGATCGGGTCGAGGTCCGAGGTCATGCCGGTCGCCACCCACTCGGCGATCTCCGGTCCCTTGAGCTGGACGGCGGGCGGTGGGTCGCCGGCGACCACGTCGGCACGGAGTTTCGCGATGGTGTTGGCGGTGTGCCCGGCGATCGAGGTCGCGGTCCACTGGCCCCCGGCGGCGGTGAACATCTCGCCCAGCTTGGCGATCGCGACCGCGTCGGAACCGGTGTCCCACTGCGACAGCAGATTGGTCTTGGGCGTCGCGGCCAGCGCGTGCCCGAACAGCAGCGGCAGCACCAACGCGGCAATCGCCGCCCTTGCACGGTTCACCATGGTTTTCCCCTTCGCCACCCGCTCTGCGGCGGATAATGAAACGTTACATGGCGCGGATCGGTCCGCAAGTCGCCGGTGACGTCACCGGCGGCAACCCAAGTGCGGACTCAGGGCGTCTCGGCGAATGCCAAGCCGTGCGGGCCGTTCAGCCCGGTCACGAGCGGGGTGACTAGGCCGGTCTTGAGGTTGATTAGACCAAGCGCCTTCAAGCTTGCGACCGAGGCGATCAGGCTGCCCGTTGCCACCCCGGTAAGGTCGATCGACATGACGCGGTTGCTGCCGGTGTCGGTCAGGAACAGCTTGCCGTTCGATGCCGTGACGAAGAGCGAGTCGTCGAGGCCGCTTACCTTGGCCTGTTTCGGGCCTTTGAGCGGCAGGTAGCTGATCTTCTGGCCCGGCTCGCCCGGGTCGGCGATGAACACCAGCGTGTCGCGGTCGCCGCTCGTCTGCACCAGGTCGCCGGCCGGTGATAGTTTAAGCGAGTCGGGATCGGCTATCTTGGGAACCATGCCGCCGGCGCCCGACGCCATGTTCGTGCCGGGTGTGCCGGCAGTGATGACCGTCACAACCTGGATCGGCGAACTGCCCGGAACGACTTTCTGCACGGTGACGTCGTCGGGCTTGGCCGGGTTCGTGTAGCTTAGGAACACGTCCTTGTCGCGGAACACCACGTCGTCGTAGCCCTGGGTTTTCGATACCACCGCATACGTCTTGGCGGTGACCGCGTTGGTCGCCGGGTCGATAATGCTGAGCGACGAATTCGCGTCCTGGTTTTGCAGCGCCCACACCATGCCGTCGGTCGGGTTGAATTTCAGGCCGTCCACCGATCCCTTGATGGAATAGGTGTTCTGCACCGCTCCGGCCATGCTGTAGCGGACGACGGTGCTGTTGCCGCTCGGCTCGGCGCCGTCGGCGGTGGTGCCGCCGGCGTAGGACACCCAGACCGAACCCGCCCCGATCGTGATCGAGTCCGGGCCACTCGTGCCCTTCGGCGCGGTCGCGAAAACGGTCGTCTTGGCTTTCGGCGCCGCCCCGGCGGGCGTGGGTCCGATCGCCGACAGAACGCCGAGCGCCAAGGCCGCTGGTAGAAGATGTCTCATGGCTGTTCTCCCGTTGACGCGCGATCCGAGACGTTGCGGCGTCGATGCTTTGCGACCCTGATCAGCGGACCACACGACGGGCGGGCGGGTCTGGCAATACAGGCGGCGCGGGTCGGCCGCGCATTCATGCAAGCGTCACAGTTCAGCTTGGCGCTTGCCCGCAGCATCGGTGTCGCGACTACGGTCAACTCTAGGCCCGACACGGCGTTGGGCAACGCCGATCCCAGTGGCATACTGGTCCCGCTGGCCGTTCGTCCGGCGCGGCTTGCCACCTGCGTCACTGCCGCCCATTTCGTGAGAATGCAACAGACCACTCCCCACGATCCCGTCGGCTGGCACGGGACGACGATTCTGTGCGTCCGGCGCGGCTCCATGGTCGCAATGGCGGGCGACGGGCAAGTCACGCTCGGCCAGACCGTCGTCAAGGGCAACGCGCGCAAGGTGCGGCGCATCGGCAACGGCGCGGTGATCGCGGGGTTCGCCGGCGCCACCGCCGACGCCTTCACCCTGCTCGAACGCCTCGAAGCCAAGCTGGAGCGGTTCCCCAACCAGCTCGAGCGCGCCTGTGTCGAGCTCGCGAAGGATTGGCGCACCGACCGCTACCTTCGCCGCCTTGAAGCCATGATGGCCGTCGCCGACCGCGACCGCAGCTTTACCCTGACCGGCAACGGCGACGTGCTGGAGCCCGACGACGGGGTGATCGCGATCGGCTCCGGCGGCAACTACGCGCTGGCCGCCGCCCGCGCCCTGGTCGAGATGCCGGAACTGACCGCCGAGGACGTGGCACGCCGCGCCATGCGGATCGCCGCCGATATTTGCGTCTACACCAATTACAACGTGATCGTCGAAACGATCTCGTAAGGATACCCGCCCTATGGAAACCCCGACCCTGTCGCCCCGCGAGATCGTGGGCGAACTCGACCGCTTCATCGTCGGCCAGCACGACGCCAAGCGCGCCGTCGCGATCGCGCTGCGCAACCGCTGGCGGCGCAACAACCTGCCGGAGGGCCTGCGCGAGGAGGTCGTGCCGAAGAACATCCTGATGATCGGGCCAACCGGCTGCGGCAAGACCGAGATCGCACGGCGGCTGGCCAAGCTCGCCCAGGCACCGTTCCTGAAGGTCGAGGCGACCAAGTTCACCGAGGTCGGCTACGTCGGCCGCGACGTGGAAAGCATCGCCCGCGACCTCGTCGAGGTGAGCCTGACCATGCTGCGCGAGGCCGGTCGCAAGGACGTGCAGGCGCGCGCCGAGCAGGCCGCCGAGGAGCGCCTGGTCACGGCACTCGCCGGCGAGACGGCGGCGGCCGACACGCGGTCCAAGTTCCGTCGGATGCTGGCCAATGGCGAGCTCGACGAGAAGGAGATCGACATCGCGATGGAGGCCAAAAGCCCGACGCCGGGGATGGACCTGCCCGGGATGCCGCCTGGGCAAGTTATAAATATGTCCGAGATGATGAAGGGCATGTTCGGCCGCGGCCCGCAGCAGACCAGGCGCATGACGGTCGACGCCGCGCGGCAAGGGCTGATCGCCGAGGAGGCCGACAAGCTGCTCGACAACGACAAGGTGAGCCGCGACGCGGTACGCCACGCCGAGGAGAACGGCATCGTCTTCATCGACGAGATCGACAAGGTGTGTGCCCGTAGCGAGGGCGGGTTTCGCGGCGCCGACGTGAGCCGCGAGGGCGTGCAGCGCGACCTGCTGCCGCTGATCGAAGGTACCACGGTCAACACCAAATATGGCCCAGTGAAGACCGACCACGTGCTGTTCATCGCGTCCGGCGCCTTTCACCTCGCCAAGCCCGCCGACCTATTGCCGGAGCTGCAGGGCCGCCTGCCGATCCGCGTCGAGCTGGCGCCGCTGTCCCGCGAGGATTTGCGTCGCATCCTGACCGAGCCGGAGCACAGCCTGATCCAGCAATACCGCGCGCTGATCGCAACCGAAGGGATGACGCTGGAGTTCGCCGACGACGCGATCGACGCCATCGCCGAGCTGGCGGCCAACATCAACGACCGGATCGAGAACATCGGCGCGCGGCGGCTCGCGACCGTGCTGGAGCGGCTGCTCGATACGATCAGCTACGAGGCGTCCGAGCGGCAGGGTGAGACGGTCACGGTCGACGCGGCGTATGTGCGCGAGAAGGTCGAGCCGCTGGCCACACAGGGCGACCTCGCCCGGTTCATCCTGTGAGCGTGCCGTTCATCAGCCCACCCGAGTCGACCGCCGCCGAGGCGATCGAGGAGGTGCGGACCGAACTCGACTTGTTCGACGACTGGATGGACCGCTACGAGCAGATCATCGCCTGGGGCCGCAAGCTGCCGCCGTTCCCGGCCGAGTGGGCCAACGACGACCACCGCGTGCCGGGTTGCCAGAGCCGGGTCTGGATGGCGAGCGAGGTGCGCGACGGCCGGCTGTATTTCGCCGGCGCGTCCGACGCGGCGATCGTCTCCGGCCTCGTGGCGCTGCTGCTGCGGGTGTATTCGGGTCGCCCGGCGCAGGAAATCCTCGCGACCGATCCGGTGTTCCTGAAGGAACTCGGGCTGCTCGGCAATCTGTCGAGCAACCGGGGTAACGGCGTAGCCGCCATGGCGGCCAAGCTGCGGGAGCGCGCGGCGGCGGCCTAGGCGGTTCGCGCGGCCTGGATGAACGCCGCGACGAGTGCCGGGTGTTTGCGGCCCGTTTCCCGTTCGACGCCCGAGCTCACGTCCACCGCCGTCGCATCGCTGGCTCGGATGGCGTCGGCGACATTGTCCGGCGTCAACCCGCCCGCCAGCAGCCAGGGCGCCGGCGCGTGCCAACTCTGCAACATCGCCCAGTCGATCGTCGTCGCGTTGCCGCCCGGGCGTGCGCTACCCGGTGGCGGTTTCGCCTCGATCACGAATGCCGCCGCGTCCGCCAACACGGGCAGGTCGGCGACCGACGAGACGCCGACCGCGCGCCAGATGGCGACCGGAAACCGCGCCGCGACCTCGGCGACCCGGGCGGGCAGCGCATAAAGCTGCAGCGCATCGAGCGGCACCGAGCCGAGCGCCGCCGCGATCTCGTCGTCGGAAGGGTCGACGAACAGGCCGACCCGTGCCGGCCCGCCACCATGACGGCGGTGCAGAACACCGGCCTGATCCGGTGTCACATGCCGAGGCGAGCGGGCGAAGAACACGAAGCCCAGCCAATCGGCGCGCCCCTCGACCGCCGCGTCGAAGCCGGCCGGGTCGTTGATCCCGCAAATCTTGACCTTGACCGTCACGCGATCTCGCCGGCGATGGCGCGCGCGGCCTCGGCGGGGTTCCTCGCCTCGGTGATCGGCCGGCCCACCACCAGCCAGTCCGCGCCGGCCACCATCGCCGCTCGTGGCGTGGCGGTGCGCCGCTGGTCGTGCGTCGCAGCACCGATGGGACGAATGCCGGGCACCACCAGGATCGGGTCGGGCCCGAACTCCGCCCGCAACGCCGCGATCTCGCCCGGCCCGCACACCAGCCCGTCGGCACCGGCCTGCAAGGCGACACGGGCCAGCCGCAGCACTTGCGCCTCGACCCCGCCGGCGATGCCGGTCGCGTCCAGGTCCGCCTCGTCGAGGCTGGTCAGCACGGTCACCGCCAGGATCGCCGGACCGTCGTCGCCGGCGGCGTTGCGGGCAGCCGCAATCATGGCTGCCCCGCCGACGGCGTGCACGGTCAGCATGGCGGGTCGCAACGGACGGATCGCCGCCACACTGGCCGCCACGGTGTTCGGGATGTCGTGCAGCTTGAGGTCGAGGAAAACGCGCCCGCCGATCGCCAGCACGCCCGCCGCACCGTGGGCCAGGTAGAACGCCAGGCCGAGCTTGAAGACCGGGCAAATCGGGGACAGCAATCCGGCCCAGCGTGCCGCCTGGCCGATGTTGTCGGTGTCGAGTGCCGCGATCAGCCCGGCCACGGGGCTATCGGGCGTCGACCAGCGCGAGCGATCGGTTGGACGAGGTCGCCTGCTTGCGGGCGGCGTCCAAATCCGCCTTCAGCGTCGCCACCTGTGCGTCCAGCAAGTCGCGCTGGCGCTCGGCGCGGCGCGCCCGACCCCGCGCGCCGACGAGGCTGAACCACAGGACTATTGCACCGATCAGGAACGCGATCCCCATCCCGCCCAGCACGGCGAACGCGACTGGCACCTCGATCGACAAGTCGGTCGGCCACAATCCGAGCTGGACCGGCGCACGGTTGGTTAACGCGAACAGCACGATCACGATCACCACCGGCAACAGCAGGATCAACCGCAACACGGGTTACGCGACCACTTCGGGGCTGCGCAGCCGCATCACGCCCACCTTGCTCTGCCGTTTCTGGCCGGCGTCGTTGACCCGCTCGCGCAGCTCCTTGCCGGCCTTGAAGAACGGGACCGCCTTCTCGTCGACCGGCACCGACGCGCCGGTGCGCGGGTTGCGGCCGGTGCGGGCGTCGCGCCGCTTGACGGTGAACGCGCCGAACCCGCGCAACTCAACTCTCTCGCCGCGCGCCAGCGCCGCTCCGATCTCGTTGAAAATAGTGCCGACGATCAGCTCCAGATCGCGGCCCAGCAAATGCGGGTTAGCCATCGCAAGGTCGGCGATCAGTTCTGATTTTGTCATTACGAACTCCGGGGCCGACCGAGAGTTACGGCCCACTTAGCGAAGTGGTGCCAGACCGCCCACGCCCCGTCAACGTTTTCGCGACCGCTAAGGCTTTGCCGGACAACGGTTTCGCCGGCCGCAGCTGCAACGGAACCGAGCCAGCCGCCGAGCCGCTCCTCGAACAGCCGCTGGCCCAGCCCGGCCCTTCTCGCGTCGCGCGCCGGCAACGAAGTGGCGACGCCCTTGGTCGCGAGCCAGGTCCGCGCCTCCGGCTCGCCGCCGATCTGGTCCACCAGACCGAGTGCCAGCGCCTGCCGCCCGGTGTAGGCGCGTCCGTCCGCGAGCTTCTTCACCTGATCGACATCCATGTGCCGCCCGGTCGCGACCACGCCGACGAACTGGTCGTACAGGTCCATCACCAGCCCGTGCAGGACATCGCGCCCTTCTGCGGTCAGCGGCTTGGTGAAGCTTGGCTGGTCCTTCAACGGCCCCGAGGTGATTGCTTCGGCGCTGACGCCGACCCGACCGAGCAGGCCGGAAATCTCGGCGGTCTCCAGAATCACGCCGATCGAGCCGGTCAACGTGCCCTCGCGGGCGAACACCCGCTGCGACGGCATCGCGATCATGTAGCCGGCCGACGCCGCGACACCGTCCATCACCGATACGACCGGCTTCTTGGCGGCAATCGCCGCGAACGCGCCGTAGAGCGCCTGCCCGCCGGATACGGTGCCGCCCGGGCTGTCGATCACCAGGATGACCGCCTTCACACGCTTGTCGTCCGCCAGTGCCCGGATTTCCTCGACGCGCTTGCGGTCGTCGGCAATCACGCCGGCGACCGTCACGCGGGCCACGTAGTCGCGCGGTATCACGCCCTGCGACACGCGCCCGGCCCCGGCCAGCACAGCCGCCAGCACTGCCAGGATGGCCACGATCCGCCACACCCCGAGCCGGCGTTTCAGCCGCCCGCGATCGACCAGGAGGTCGGTCTCGATACTCATGGCCCGACCTCCTTATAGCGTCGGCTTATTCGCCGAAGGTCTGCTGGTTGCGGCGGCGTATGGCCGCACCCAGGATGTCGCCCAGCGACGCGCCGCTGTCCGACGTGCCGAACTCGGCGATCGCCTGCTTGTTCTCGCCCTGCTCCTTGGCCTTGATCGACAGCGATAGCTTTCGCGCCGCGCGATCGACCGACTGCACAAGGGCGTCGACCCTCTCGCCGACCGCGAACCGGTCCGGACGCTGCTCGGACTTGTCCGACGACAGCTCGGCGCGGCGGATGAAGCCGGTCAGCACCTCGTCGACCTTGACCTCGATGCCGTTGCTTTGCACCGCCGTCACGACGCAGGTGACCGTGTCGTTCTTGTGGACTCGGTCGAGCACGTTGGCCGCCGGGTCGTCGTGCAGCTGCTTGACGCCGAGCGAGATGCGCTCCTTCTCGACGTCTACGTCGAGCACCTTGGCCTTGACCACCTGGCCCTTCTCGTACTTGGCCATCGCCAGCTCGCCCGGCTCGTCCCACGACAGGTCGGACATGTGGACCATGCCGTCGATCTCGGCGCCGATGCCGATGAACAGGCCGAACTCGGTGATGTTGCGGATCTCGCCCTCGACGGTGCTGCCGAGCGGATGGTCGTCGACGAACTCCTCCCACGGGTTGCGCTGCACCTGCTTGAGGCCAAGCGAAATCCGCCGCTTGGCGCTGTCAACGTCCAGCACCACCACCTCCACTTCTTGCGAAGTCGCCACGATCTTGCCCGGGTGGACGTTCTTCTTGGTCCACGACATCTCGGAGACGTGCACCAGGCCCTCGACGCCCGGCTCCAGCTCCACGAACGCGCCGTAGTCGGTGATGTTGGTCACGCGGCCGGTGTACTTGGCGCCGGGCGGATACTTCGCCGCGACACCATCCCACGGGTCGGCCTCGAGCTGCTTCATGCCGAGGCTGATGCGCTGGGTCTCGCTGTTGAAGCGGATCACCTGCACGCGCACCTGCTGGCCGATCTGCAGCGCCTCGCTCGGGTGGTTGATGCGGCGCCAGGCGATGTCGGTCACGTGCAGCAGGCCGTCAACGCCGCCCAGGTCCACGAACGCGCCGTAGTCGGTGATGTTCTTGACGACGCCGTCGAGGATCATGCCCTCCTTGAGGCCCTGGATCAGCTCGCTGCGCTGCTCGGCACGGGTCTCCTCCAGCACGGCGCGACGCGACACCACGATGTTGCCGCGCGCCCGGTCCATCTTGAGGATCTGGAACGGCTGCGGGCTGCCCATCAGCGGGCCGACGTCGCGCACCGGGCGGATGTCGACCTGCGAGCCGGGCAGGAACGCCACCGCGCCGCCGAGGTCGACGGTGAAGCCGCCCTTGACCCGGCCGTAGATGGTGCCGTTGACGCGCAGCTGCTGCTCGAACGCGCGCTCGAGGTTGGTCCAGGCCTCCTCGCGACGCGCCTTCTCGCGCGACAGCACGATGGTGCCGTCGCGGTCCTCGTAGCGCTCGACGAACAAGTCGATGGTGTCGCCCGGCTTGACCTCCGGGTTCTGCCCCGGCGCCCCGAATTCCTTAAGCGCCACGCGGCCTTCCGACTTCAGGCCGACGTCGACGATCGCGAACTCGTCTGTCAGGCGCAGCACGCGCCCGGTGATGACCGAGCCCTCGAAACCGCTGTCGCGGCCGAGCTGCTCGTCGAGCAGGGATGCGAAGTCCTCACCCCCGAAATGCAGGTCGGAATCGTCTCGGGCACGGGTGAGAACCTGTGATGCCATGTGGTTGCGTCTGTCCTTGCGGCGGCCGGCAGCGATCTGCCGGAAGCGATGATGGGCGCGTTCCGCTGCTCGGAACACGACATGCCCGCGCCGATATGGCGCAGGCCGGGTTTCTGGTGGCCGGAGAGATAGACCGGAGGTGCTGTTACTTCAAGCGAATGCGGCGAGCGCCCGGGCGAATGTCGCGTCGGCGTCGAGGCCGGACGTGTCGATCACGCGGGCATCGGCCGCCGGCACCAGTCGCACGGCGTCGCGGGCGTCGCGGGCGATCACCTCGGCCACCACGTCGGCCTCGGCCGCCTCGACCCCGCGCCCGCGCAACTCAACCCAACGGCGGTGGCCGCGTGCGGCGGCGGTGGCCGTGATCCAAAACTTCACCGCGGCGTCAGGGTGGATGACCGTGCCAATGTCCCGCCCGTCCAGCACCGCCCCCGTGCGCGCGCCAAAGCCGCGCTGAAAGTCGAGCAACGCCGCGCGCACGCCGGGGATCGCCGCCGCCGCCGCCGCCGCCGCGTCCGCCGCCGGGCCGCGCAGGTCGGGACGCGACAGCTCGGCCACCGAGAGCGCCAGCGCCGCATCCTCGGCCGCCGCCGCGTCGGCTGGGTCGAGGCCGGAATCCAGCAGGCGCATGCCGACCGCGCGATACAGCAGACCGGTGTCGAGGTGCGGCAATCCAAGGTGCTCGGCGAGGCGGCGGGCCAGCGTGCCCTTGCCGGCGGCGGCCGGACCGTCGATTGCGACGATCAGCGGAATGGCGACGCGCCACCGACCAGCCCGGCCAGCAGGGTGGTGAACCCGGGAAAGCTCGTCTCGATAAAGGCGGTGTCGTCGACCCGCACCGGGTCGTTGCTCACCAACCCGAGGACCAGCGCGCTCATCGCCAGCCGGTGGTCCATGTGGGTCGCCACCAGCCCGCCGCCGGGTGGCGCGCCGACGCCATGCACGATTAAATCGTCGTCCACGATCTCGACCGCGACGCCGTTGGTCGACAGCAGTGCCGCGGTGGCGGCCAGCCGGTCGCTCTCCTTGACCCGCAACTCGTGCAGGCCCCGCATCCGCGTGGTGCCGGCGGCGCACGCGGCGGCCACGGCCAGCACCGGATACTCGTCGATCATCGACGGCGCGCGCGACACCGGAACCTCCGTCGCGCGCAACATGGAGTGGCGTACGCGCAGGTCGCCGACCGGCTCGCCGCCCTCGGTCCGCTCGCGCAGCGTCTCGATGTCGGCACCCATCTCGCGCAGCGTTTTCAGCAGTCCGGTGCGCAGCGGGTTCAGGCCGACGCCCAGCAACGTCACATCCGATCCCGGGACCAGCAACGCGGCCACCATCGGGAACGCGGCGGAGGACGGATCGGCCGGCACGTCGATCCGCGCCGCCATCAGCTCCGGCTGGCCAGTGAGCCGGATGATCCGGCCGGCGCCGTCCTCGGTCGGCGTCACCTCCACCACGGCGCCGAAATGCCGGAGCATGTTTTCGCTGTGGTCGCGCGTGGCGGCCGGCTCGGTGACGATAGTGATCCCGCGCGCGTTCAGCCCGCACAGCAGCACCGCCGACTTGACCTGCGCCGAGGCGACCGGCAGCACGTATTCCAGCGGCATCGGTTCCAACGCGCCCTGGATCGCCAGCGGCAGCCTGCCGCCCTCGCGCGACCAGAACCGCGCGCCGCTCATCGCCAGCGGGTCGGTCACGCGCCGCATCGGCCGGCCGCGCAGGCTGGCGTCGCCGGTCAGCACCGAAAAGAACCCGTGGCTCGCCAGCACGCCTGCCAGCAGCCGCGCCGCCGTGCCGCTGTTGCCCATGTCGAGCACGTCGGCTGGCTCGGCCAGGCCGCCGACGCCGCGCCCCGAGACGCGCCAGCGGCCCGGCCCGTCCTGGATGACGATCGCGCCCAGCGCCCGCATGGCACTTGCCGTCCGCAACACGTCCTCGCCCTCCAGCAATCCCTCGATCGTCGTCTCGCCGACCGCCATCGCGCCAAACATCAGCGCGCGGTGGGAGATGGATTTGTCGCCCGGCACCTGGATTGCGCCGCGCAACGGAGCGGCGGGACGGCTAGCCGTCAGCGGCCGGATCGTATCGGTCATGACCGGCGCGTTTGACAGCCGGGCCGGCGGGTGGCAAGGGGCCCGCCCTTCACCGGGGCGCTGCGCCCTGCCTTAGGGGCACCTCGCCAATGGCCAAGCCCGAACTCGGCACGAAACGCGTCTGCGTCTCGTGTGGCGCCAAATTCTACGACCTCGCCCACACGCCCGCCGTCTGCCCCAAGTGCGGCACCGAGCAGCCGGCCGAGCAGCCGCGCGTGCGCCGAGGCGGCAACGTGATCGACGAACGCCGCCGGGCGAAAGTGATCCCGGTGCCGGGTGTCGAGGAGCCGGACGCCGAGGCCGAGACGCCGGCCGAGGACGAGACCGAGGAGGAGGAGGCTGCCGAGGCCGCCGACGACGACGCGGACGAGGATATCGCCGAGGTCGAGCCCGAGGCCGAAGAGGAGCGTTAACCCTTTGCGGTGAGCGCGTGTAGCAGCACCGCCGCCGCCTGGGCGACGTTGAGGCTTTGCACCGGCCCCCGCGCGCCGATCCGCACCTCGCGCCGGCACGCGGCCCGCACGGTCTCCGACACGCCGGTCTCCTCGGCGCCCAGCACGAGCGCGATGGCGCGGTCGCGCGGCAGTTCGTCCAGCGTTCCGGCCTCGCGCGAAAGGCTGGCGGCGACCGTGCGGTAATAGGGTTCCAGCGCGGTCATCGCGCCCGGCAGATTGCGGGTCCGGAACACGTCGAGCGCCTCCAGGCCGCCCTCCGCCGTGCGGTAGGCCGCGTCGGACGGCAGCGCGTGGCCGATCCCCTCGCCGATCAGCAGGTGGCGCACGCCGAAGAACGCGGCGGAGCGGGCGATGGCGCCCAGGTTGTGCGGGTTGCCGATGCCGTCCAACACCAACAGCACGCCCGCCCGAGGCGGGTCGGCGAAATCGAGGATCGGCACTTTTCGCGGCCTGGCCACGGCCGCGACCTGGCCGTGGTGCGCGGTGCCGGCGGCGGCCTCCATGTCGGCCGGCTCGAGTTTCCGGTACGGCTTGCGCGCGGCGGCCAGCGTCGCGCACCACGCGCCGACGTGGGGCGTCATGCCCTCGGTATAGAACAGCCGCAGCACATCGTCGGGGCGGTTGGCGAACAGCGCGGCCACGGCATTGACGCCGCAGATCGTGTTGGATTTCATCGCGTGCGCTTCCCCCCTGCCCGCCCGGCTGTCAAACCGCTGGCGTGGATGGCCCAACCTACCTGTATCGCGACCGGCACGTCGTCGTGCTGGACAAGCCGGCGGGCTTACCGGTCCATGCGGGGCCGCGTGGCGGGCGGTCGGTGGAAGACTGGTTCCCCCAGATGTCGCGCCGCGACGACGGGCCGTGGCTGGCGCACCGGCTCGACGCCGACACCGCCGGCTGCCTCGCGATCGCCTTGCGCAAGACGACGCTGCTGACCCTGCAGGTGGCGTTCGCGGAGGGGCGGGTCGGCAAGGTCTATTGGGCGCTGGTGCGCGGCCGGCCGAACGGCGCGACCGGCACGATCACGACGGCCCTGGCCAAACAGACGAAGCCGGACGGCTGGCGCATGGTGGCCGATCCGGCGGGCCTTACGGCGGTCACGGATTGGCGGGTGCTCGGGACCGCCGGCGACACGAGCTGGCTGGAGCTGCGGCCGCGCACCGGGCGCACGCACCAGGTGCGGGCGCATTGCGCGCTGCTGGGCACGCCGGTGCTGGGCGACCCGATTTACGGCGACGGCGACGGTCCGTTGCAGCTGTTGGCCCGCGCGCTGACGCTGCCGCTCGACCCGCCGATCCACGCCGAAGCGCCGCCACCGCCACACATGCGGGCCGGGCTGGCGGCACTAGCCCAAGAGGAACCAGGTCCGAAACACTAACGTCTCGATCCAGGTCTGCCGGCGCAGGTCGGCCCGTGCCAATGCCGCGACCCGCTTCCAGGCACCGCTCCGCAACGCGGCCGCGACCTGGTCGAGGTCGGCCCGCGCCGCGTCGCTCAGCACCGCGTCGTGGTCGCGCAGCGCCGCCACATGCTGGCGCAGCATCGCCATGAACGTCGCCGGCCCCCGACGGGCCGCCTCCCGCCCGCGCCGCCAGAACGACGAGGGCGCCCCCACCATGTTGCCGCCGTGCTGGCGGTAGAGCACCACCGGCTCGGGGTCGAACAGCAACGCACCCCCGGCGGCGGTGACCAGCAGGTAGCACCACCAGTCGTGCAGCGTGGACGGCGCCGGCCGGCTCGACGATACGAGGCGGGCCGCCGCCGGGTTCAGCATCACGGTGCAGCCGGTCGCCACGTTCTGCGCCAGTGCTGCGGGGAACCGGGTCGGGCCGGTGCGCCACGCCGACAGCCCGATCCGGTTCAACTTGGCGTCCACCAGCATCTGTCGCGCGCAATACAACGCGGGCCGGGCGCGCGGCACGGTGTCCAGGCCGGCCAGCCCCCGCTCCAGCTTGGCCGGCAGCCAGACGTCGTCCTGGTCGGCGAACGCGACCGCGTCGGCCTCGGCCAGCGACGGGGTGATTGCCCGCAACAGCGCCAGGAACGAGCGCGTCGCCCCCTGCCGCCCGGCCGGCTGCGACATCTGCACGCACCGCCCCTGCCCGGCGCGCGCCGCGAATCGCTGGATTACCTCGACGCTGCCATCCTCGGAGCCGTCGTCACGCCAGTACAGCACCCAGTTGTCGTGGCTCTGCAGTAGCAGGCTTTGCAGCTGCTCGGCCAGGAAGTCGGCGCCGTTGTAGCTGGACAGCAGGATCGCCACGCGCCGGTCGGCCGGCGTCCATATCTGGCGATCAGCCAACGGGCGATCCGCCAACGGGCGCGGCCGCGATGGTGGCGACCACGCGATCGAGCGCCTCGCGCCACTCCGGCAGCCGCACGCCGAAGGTCGCGAAGAGCTTGCCGCAGTCGAGGCGGCTGTCGGCCGGGCGGCGCGCCGGCGTGGGCCAGTCGGCGGTGGCGATCGCGTCGATCACCGGCGGGGTCACGCCGAGTTCGCGGCTGTGCTCGAACACGGCGGCGGCCAGCCCGTGCCACGTGGTCTCGCCGACGCCGGCCGCGTGGTGGACGCCGGCCCAGGCGGGGTCGAAGCCGTCGGCCAGGATGCGACGCGCGATCGTGGTGATGGCGCGCGCGAGGTCGCCCGCCGCCGTCGGGCAGCCGCGCTGGTCGCCAACCACCCGCAACCGGGCGGGTGCCGCGCCGGTCCGGCGGGCCGCGTTGACCATGGTGAGCACGAAATTCTTGCCGGTCGGCGCGTACACCCACGAGGTCCGCAGCACGATCGCCTGCCGGCATCCGGCCAGCACGGCGGCCTCGCCGTCGCGCTTGGTCGTCCCGTACACGCCGGTGGGCGAGGTCGGGTCGACCTCGACGTAGGGCGCGCCCTTGGCCCCGTCGAACACGTAGTCGGTCGAGACGTGGATCAGCGGGATGCCGGCGGCGGCGCACAGGCGAGACAGTTCGGCGGGGCCGTCGCGGTTGGCGCGGGCGGCGGCATCCGGCTCGCTTTCCGCCCGGTCGACGGCGGTGTAGGCGGCGGCGTTGACCACCAGCGCCGGACGGATCTCGGCCAGGCACGCGGCCAACGTCGCCGGGCGATCGAAGTCGAAGACGGGGCGGCCGACCAGCCGGATGTCGAGCCCGTCCGGCGCCGCGCCCAGCGCCCGCGCGAGTTGGCCGGTGCCGCCCGTCACCAGCACCGGCGCGTCAGGCACGGAACCACTCCTCGCACTCGCTCAACCGTGGCAGGCGCAGGTCCTTGTCCGACAGCGCCACCGCGTCGGCGTCGATTGGCCATGGTAGCGCAAGGTCCGGATCGTTCCATGTCACGCCGCGCTCGGCCGCCCGGTCGTACGGGGCGGTCACCTTGTACAACACCTCGGTGTCTGGCTCGAGCGTCACGAACCCATGCAGAAAGCCGCGCGGGATCCAGAGCTGCGCGCCGTGCTCGGCCGACAGCACCGCCGCCGCATGCTGTGCGAACGTGGGCGAACCGTGCCTGACATCCACCGCCACATCCCAGATCGCGCCCCGCAAGACCCGCACCAGCTTGCCCTGCACATTGGCCCCGATCTGGCAGTGCAACCCCCGCAACGTGCCGATCGCGGCGGAAAAGCTTTGGTTGTCCTGGACGAACGGCCCGTCGATCCCGACCGCCGCCATCCGGTCCGCGTTGAACACCTCGCTGAACCAGCCCCGGCTGTCGCCCATGCGGGGCGGTTCGAGCCGGATCACCTCAGGCACGGCCAGCGCCTCCACCTTCACGCCAGTTCGGCCTCGGCCAACTCCGCCAGCACCCGGCCCAGCTCGGTCTTGCCGAGCGAGCGGGCGTGGGCGCGCAGTACCGTGCGGTCGATCCAGCCCATGCGATACGCGACCTCCTCCGGGCAGCCGACCAGCATGCCCTGCCGCGACTGGATCGTCTGGACGAACGTCGCCGCCTGCAACAGACTGTCGGGCGTGCCGGCGTCGAGCCAGGCGCAGCCGCGCCCGAGCTTCTCCACGTGCAGGCTGCCTTCCTCGAGGTACATCTTGTTGAGGTCGGTGATCTCCAGCTCGCCCCGCACCGACGGCCTGACCTGGGAAGCGAACTCGCCGACACGGTGGTCGTAGAAATAGAGGCCTATCACCGCCCAGTTACTAGCCGGCACCGCAGGTTTCTCGACGATCTCGCGCGCCCGGCCGTCGTTGTCGATGGTGACCACGCCGTATCGCTCCGGGTCGCGCACCTGGTAGGCGAACACCGAGGCGCCGTGTGGCCGGGCGACGGCGGCCCGCAACGAGACGGACAGGTGGTCGGCGAAGATCAGGTTGTCGCCCAACGCGAGCGCGCACGGGCTGTCGTCGAGCCAGTGCCGGTCGAGCAGGAACGCCTGCGCCAGGCCATCCGGGCGGGGCTGCTCGGTGTAGCTGAACGTCACCCCGAAGCGCGAGCCGTCGCCCAGCAGCCGGCGGAACTGCGGCAGGTCGGCCGGCGTCGAGATCACCATGATGTCGCGGATGCCGGCCAGCAACAGCACCGACAACGGATAGTAGATCATCGGCTTGTCGTAGACCGGCAGCAGCTGCTTGCTGGCCGCCAGCGTCATCGGGTGCAGCCGGGTGCCGGAGCCACCGGCGAGCAGTATACCTTTTTGCATTTACGCCGCCTTTGCTGCGCCGAGCCGCTGGCCGGAGTAGCGTCCGGCGCGGATGCTCTCCCACCACGGCCGGTTTGCGAGGTACCAGTCGACCGTCGCGGCGAGCCCCGCCTCAAAGTCGTGCGGCGCGCGCCATCGCAGCGCCGCCTCGGTGGCGCTCGGGTCGATCTCGTAGCGGAAGTCGTGGCCTGGGCGGTCGGCGACGAACCCGATCAGCCGCCGGCGCGGACCGGCCGGGTCGGGCAGCCGGGCGTCGAGCGCGTCGCAGATCGCCTCGACCACGGCCAGGTTGCTGCGCGGCTGGCGGGCGCCGATCGCGTAGGTGGCGCCGACCTGGCCGCGCTCCAGCACGCGCACCAGCGCCTCGGCGTGGTCGTCGACGAACAGCCAGTCGCGGACGTTCGTGCCGTCGCCGTAAACCGGCAGCGGCCTGCCCTCCAGCGCGTTCAGCAGCACCAGCGGCACCAGCTTTTCCGGAAATTGCCAGGGGCCGTAGTTGTTGGTCGTGTTGCTGACCAATGTCGGCAGCCCGTATGTGTGGTGCCAGGCGCGGACCAGGTGGTCCGACGCCGCCTTGGTCGCCGAGTAGGGGCTGCGCGGGTCGTATGGGGTCGTTTCGGTGAACGGCGGGTCGTGCGGGCCAAGCGCCCCGAACACCTCGTCGGTCGAGACGTGGTGGAACCGGAACGCCGCCTTTCGCGCGCCCGGCAACGCCTCGAAGTATGCGCGCGCCGCGTCGAGCAGGACGTAGGTGCCGAGCACGTTGGTCCGCACGAACGGCTCGGCGCCGTCGATCGAGCGGTCGACGTGCGTCTCCGCCGCCAAGTGCATCACCGCGTCCGGCTGGTGCGCCTCGAACGCCGCGCGCATCGCCACCGGGTCGGCCACGTCGGCGCGCACCAGGCGATGCCGGTTATGGTTCCGCGCCGCCGCCAGCGCGTCCTCCGACGCCGCGTAGGTCATCTTGTCGACATTGACGACGGAGTGGTCGGTGGCGGCTATGATATGGCGGATCACCGCCGAACCGATGAAGCCGCATCCGCCGGTCAGCAACACGCGCATGAAACAGATCGTCTCCCGACTGCGCCAGAACCGGTTGGCGAAGCCACCTTGGCAGTGCCGTAGCGGAGGATCAAGCAGCTATGGCGCAGTTTGCGTTACGGTTTCTGGCTCGCGTCAAAAACAACGTTATGAAACGGCTTTTTAACGACCGACATACGATCGGTTGCGATCGCCGCCTATGCTTGGCTTCACCCCGTCGTCCGGGGTAGGGAGTTGCTATGCCGTCCTCCGCGCATGTGCCGCACATCGAGTTGCTCCTGCGCGGCATGCGGATCACCCGCGAACGCCTGCACAGCCGGTCCAAGGTCGCGGTCGACGCGAAGATCCTGCGCGCGCTGATCCGGGCCGCGGTGCATCAGAGCGCGTTCGACGCGGAATTCTACCTTGCCACCTACCCCGACGTCGCCGAGGCGCACCGGGCCGGCACCGTCACCGACCTGCACGAGCACTACGTCGAAACCGGGTTCTTCGAGGGCCGGGTGGGCGCGCCCGGCGAGGTCGACGAACTGTTCTACGTCACCGAGTATCCCGACGTGGCGCAGGCGGTGCAGGCGGGCGAGGTGCGGACGGCGTCCGAGCACTACGTCCGCTCCGGCGCCGCCGAGGGCCGGCTGCCCAATCCAGGCCTGAAACCCGAGATCGACGCTTGGACCCAGGTGCTGCGCGAGCACACGTTCTGAGCGCATGGGTCGGGCAACGACGTCGGCAGTCGCATCGGTAACGTCGCGTGATCGCTAGCTTCGGTGCGGCGGTGCGGTTGCTGTGCGGGCCGCTGGTGGACGAGGCGATGTTCCGCGCCGCCCACCACAGCGGGCGCGGCGACCTCAACGCCATACGACGGCACCTGCAACTGCCGGTCGACCACCGGCCGCGCGTGTCGGTGTTCTTCGACGCCGAGTGGTATGTCGAGCACAACCCCGACGCGGCGGCCGGCCAGGATCCGCTGCTGCACTTCCTTGACGTCGGGCTGGCGGAGTGGCGCGATCCGCATCCGCTGATCGACCTGCGGCATATCGCGGCCCAGGCGCCGTCGCTGCTGGGCGACATCCCGACGGGCGAGGCGCTGGCCGATCTGTTGGCCGGCGACCTGGCGGAGCCGTCGCCGTATTTCGACCTCGGGCACTACGCGACCCAGCTCGACGCGCCGGTGCGGGGCCTGTTGCGGCACTACCTGACGATCGGGGTTGGCGCCGGCCTGTCGCCGAATGCCTACCTGGACGCGGCCTGGTATGCCCGCGCCTACCCCGACGCCCCGCAAAACCCATACGCGGCGATGCGCGACTTCATTTGGCGCGGCGATGCGGCGGGGCGGGCGGCCGGTCCGGGTTTCGACGGCGCGTTGTACTGGCGCCGTTACACCGATGTCGCCGACGCCGGCTCGCCGCCGCTGCGCCACTTCCTCGCGCACGGCCTGGCCGAGGGACGGCAGGCGCCGCGCGACCGCCCGGCCCCGCCGCCGGCCCCCGCCGTCCCACTCGCCGCCGGAGCGGAGCCGCGCGTGGCGGGGCTCGCGCGACCGATCGATCCGGCGGCGATCGTCGGCCGCTACGGGGCGCTCGCGGCGCGGCTGGCCACCCGGCGGCAGGCGCGCAAGGACGCGGTGGCGGAGCGGCCGCCGCCGCTGATCGAATGCGCCGACGCGATCGTCGCGTTGCAGAAGCTCGACTTCGACCGGGCGGCGACCCCGCGCCTGTCGATCCTGATCCCGATGTTCGAGGAGGTCTCCCACACCGCCGCCTGCCTGACCGCGCTGGCCGAGCGCCGGCCCGCGACCCCGTTCGAAGTGGTGGTGGCCGACGACGGCTCGACCGACCCGGCCGCCCGCGCGCTCGGTCGTGTCGCCGGCCTGACGCTGCTTCGCACCGAGGACAACCGCGGCTTCATCCGCGCCTGCAACGCCGGGTTCGCGCGGTGTCGCGGCACCTACGTGCTGCTGCTGAACAACGACGCTCAGCCGTTGGCGGGCGCCATCGACGCGCTGGTCGCAGCCCTCGACGCCGACCCGGCCGTGGGCGCGGTCGGACCGAAGCTGCTGTATCCAAACGGGCGGCTGCAGGAGGCCGGCTGCTTCATCCGGCCGAACGGCGAAAGCGGCATGGTCGGCCTGTTCGCCGATCCCGCGGCACCGGAGTGGAACGCCGACCGCGACGTGACCTACTGTTCGGGGGCCGCCCTGATGGTCCGCCGCGCGCTGGTCGGGCCGACGCTGTTCGACGAGGCGTTCCTGCCGGCCTACTGCGAGGACGCCGACCTGTGCCTGCGGCTGCTCGCGGCCGGCGCCCGGGTGCGCTACGTCCATGCCGCCGAAGTGGTCCACCACCTGAGCGTTTCCACCAATCGCCAGCGCGCGACCCGCAAGCAACGGCGGATCATCCGCAACCAGCAGACCTTGAGCGACCGCTGGGGCGAGCGGTTGCGCGCCATGGACCGGGTCCGCACCCTGGCGTTCTACCTGCCGCAGTTCCATCCGACCCCGGAGAACGACCTCTGGTGGGGCGAGGGGTTTACCGAATGGACCAACGTGGCCCGCGCCAGGCCGTCGTACGCCGGTCACTACCAGCCGCACCTGCCGGCCGACCTCGGCTACTACGACCTGCGGCTGGCCGACAGCCTGCGCCGACAATCCGACCTCGCCGCCCGCTACGGGATCGAGGGGTTTTGCGTCTACCACTACAGCTTCGGCGAGCGGCGGATGTTGGCGACGCCGATGCGGGTGCTCGCGGCCAACCCCGACATCGCGTTCCGACACTGCCTGTGCTGGGCGAACGAGAACTGGACCCGGCACTGGGACGGCGGGGCGAAGGAAATCCTGCTCGAACAACACTATGACGACGCGACGTTGGACGGCGTGATCGACGACGCGCTGCGGGCGGCTGCCGACCCGCGCTACATCACCGTCGACGGCGCGCCAGTCGTGCTGGTCTATCGGCCGCTGCTGCTGCCGGACGCGCCGGCGTTCGCCGCCGCCGCCAGGACCGCATTCCGTCGCGCGGGCCATCCAGGCCTCCATCTGGTGTATGTCGAAAGCATGGAGGCGGTGGACCAGAAGCTGCGGCCGCGAGACATCGGCTTCGACGCGGCGGTGGAGTTCCCGCCGCACGGCCGGGCGGTGCCGGCGCGCGACGAGGCGACCGTCCTGAAAGACGGCTGGACCGGCTATCGCTACGACTACGCGGACACCGTGCTGGCGTTCCTGGACCGTCCGGGGGTCGACTACACCCGCTACCCGGCGGTGTTCCCAAGCTGGGACAACACGCCGCGCCAGCCGTTGCGGGGCACCAGCTTCGACGGCGCCTCGCCGGAACTGTTCCAGCTGTTCGTCGAGGAGAAGATCGAGGAGGCGCGCCGGCTGCTGCCGCCCGGTGACGGCCGGCTGATGTTCGTCAACGCCTGGAACGAATGGGCGGAGGGCGCCCACCTGGAGCCGGACGGCGGCTACGGCCACCGCTGGCTCGAGGCGCTGTCCCAGGCACAGCGCGCGAAGGCATGGGCATGAGCTTGGACGACGTCGACCTGACGCTGATCGGGCACCCGTTCGCGCCGATCGGCATGGGCGAGCAACTTCGAAGCCAGATCGCGGCGTGCGACGCGGTCGGGTTGCACCATCGCGTGCTGGACATCTTCCGCCACTCCGCCCGGACCGACGACGCCTACGTCGCCCTGCTCGGCGCCCGCGAGCGGCGCGACCTCCCGGGCGGCATCCGGGTGTTCCACGTCAACGGCGACGAGGTGGATGACGCCGTCGCGGCGGCCGACGCGCGCGGCCGGTTCGACGCCGGGTACAACGTCGTCATGCCGGCGTGGGAGCTGCCGCGGTACCCGGCGGTCTGGGTCGACCGGCTGCGAAGGTTTGACGAGGTCTGGGCGATCTCCCGGTTCGTCGCCGCCAGCCTGGCCGCCGCCGGGATCGGCAGCCGCTTGGTCGGCCAATCGATCGAGCCGGAGCCGGGGCCGCTGCTGCCGCGGCGTCATTTCGGCATCCGCGAGAGCGCGTTCGTGCTGCTGCACTTCCTCGATCTCAGCAGCTTCGCGACCCGGAAGAACCCGGACGCCGCGCTGAAGCTGTTCGAGCGGTTGCGGGCGGTTGACCCATTCGTCGACCTGCAACTCGTGCTAAAGGTCAAGGACGGTGCGGCACCGGCCGACGGCTGGCGCGCGGCGGCGCTAGCCGATGATCCGCAAGTGCTGACGTTGACCGAACCGCTGGATGGCCTCGGCGCCCGCAGCCTGATCGCGGCGGCCGACTGCTTCGTGTCGCTGCATCGCGCCGAGGGGTTCGGCCGTGGCTTGGGCGAGGCGATGGCGCTCGGCCGGTTGGCGATGGGGACCGGCTGGTCGGGCAACCTCGACTTCATGACCGCCACCAACAGCCTGCTCGTGGACAGCCGGCTGGTGCCGGTGGCCGCCGGCGACTACCCGCACGCCGATGGCCAAAGCTGGGCCGAGCCGGACGTCGCCCACGCGGCCCGGCTGCTGACGCCGTTCCTGCGCGATGCGGCGCGCGGGGCGGCGCTCGCCGAACGCGGCCGCGCCGAGGCGCTGCGGAGCCACGGCCACCGGGCGGTCGGATTGCGCGTGCTGGATCGGCTCGAGCGCATCGCCGGCCAGCTGGACCAGCCGCGGCCGGTTTCGGAGCGGCGGAAGTCCCGAGCCACGGCGGCGGCGTGACCGGCGCGGTCAACGTGGCGCTCGCCGGCGCCGTGCTGGCGCTATGGGGGTTCGCGTATGGCGCCTACTTCCGCTCGGACCTAAGACGCTGGTGGCGGTCACGGCGCGAGCCGGCCGACGCCCGCATGTTGCGCGCCCACGCCGAATGGGTGCGGCGGACCAAGGTCGTTCGTCCGCCCCTGCCGCGCCGGCCGACCGCCACTCGACCGGCCACCATGCGGATGCTGCCACCGCCGCAACGGGTCATTCCGGCGGCCGCGGCGACACCGCCGCCGAGCAACGTGATCCCGTTTCCCAAACCACCCGACAGCCGACCGCGCTGAGGCAATGTGACAGTGCTGTGACACTCGATAGCCACACTGTGACATATGAGACATACCGTCGAGACGTTCCACACCGCGGTTATCGGTTCCGAAGCTGAACCGTCGGCCTTTGCTTGACCCACCACTCACCAAGCCGACAAAAGGCATCAACAGTTCTAGACGGGAAAGCATCACCGGCACGATTACAGGCCGGTCGGCTCTCGTCATTGAACTGTCATAGGTTATGGCGCGGCGACGACGCCGTTCGACATGGGGTGCACGAGACATGACTGCCCGGAACACACCTAATTTCACGACCCGACGCGCCGGCGCATTGCTGGCGGCGACCGCGCTGGCAGGGGCGTTGGCCGTGTCGCAGCCGGCCGAAGCGCAGGATGCCAGCTCACTCGCGGCGATCCAGTCGCAGATTAGCCAGTTGCAGACCCAGCTCAGGACGCTGCAGCGCGAGGCGGCCAGCCGTGACGCGGCGCTGCGCCGCGCGCAACAGGACGCGACACAAGCCCGCGCCGAGGCGGCCCGCGCCAACAACCGTGGCACCGGCACGGCGGTCGGCACTGCGGCAACCGGCGGCAACCAAGTGGCGGGTGCCACCAACGGCAGTCCCACGCAACAGACGCAAGCGCTGCAAGGCACACCTCAGCCGGGTGCCGGCAGCGCGGAGGCCGGCCAGTTCGTCCGCCTCGGCGGCCCGATCAACCCGAATGGCACGACACTTAGTGGCGCCGCGCCGCCGTCGGTCGTCAGCACCGCCGTCGACACCAGCTCGCCGACGATCCGCGTCGGCAACGTCGCCCTCACGCTTGGCGGCTTCATCGACGTGACCGGCCTGTACCGCAGCTCGAACCTGACCTCGGGCATTTCGACCAACTTCGGCACCATCCCGTTCCGCAACAGCCCGAACGCCCACACCGGCGAGACCCGATTTTCGGCGCAGCACAGCCGCGTGTCGCTGCTGGTCGCCGGCAAGGTGTCGCCGACCGTCAACGTCGCGGGCTACCTCGAGGCCGACTTCGATGGCGCCGCGACCACGTCCAACAGCTATCAGACCAACAGCTACACGCCGCGCCTGCGGCAGGCCTACGCGCAGTACGACGACAGCGGCAACGGCCTGCACTTCATGGGCGGCCAGGGCTACTCGTTGGCGACCGGCTTCACCACCGGCCTGACGCTCCGCAAGGAGTCGATCCCGCTCACGATTAACGCCAACTACCTGCCGGGCTACGTCTACGTCCGCTCGCCGCAGCTCCGCGTGGTCAAGGACTTCGGCAAGAACTACCACCTCGGGTTCTCGATCGAGGCGCCCGAATCCGCCTACAGCTTTAGCGGCGGCACCCTGGCCGCAACATCGACCAACGGGCTCACCGGCGCCACCCTGGCCGGCACGCTGCCGCGGGGCACCTCGGGCAATAGCGTTGTGGTGTTCAACACCGGCGGTTCATACCTGAACAACACCGCCAACTATTCCACCGACGTGACCCCCGACCTGGTGCTGAAATTCGCCGCCGACCCCGGCTACGGGCACTACGAGTTGTTCGGGCTGGGCCGCACGTTCAAGACCGTCAGCTCGAGGCTTGCGACCGCCGGGGTCGCGGCTGGCGCCGGCAAGGACGAGATCACGATCGGCGGCGGCATCGGCGGCTCGACCGTGATCCCGATCATACCCAAGGTCCTCGATTTCACCGGTAACATCCTCGCCGGCTACGGCGTCAGCCGCTACCTTTCGGGCGAGATCGCCGACGCGACGCTGGGCAGCAACGGCCAGCCGCGGCCGCTGGGCGAGATCGGCGCTTCGATCGGCTTGGTCGGGCACCCGGTCAAGGATGTCGACCTCTACGCCTACGGCGGTTTCGAGCAGGTCAAGCGGACGGTGTTCAGCACACCAGGCGGGACGTTCGGCTACGGCTCGCCGACCAACAACGTCGCTGGGTGCAACACCGAGAACGCATCCTGCTCGGCGCAGACCCGGGCACTCGAGAACGGCTCGGTCGGCGCATGGTGGCGGTTCTCGCACGGCCCCTGGGGCACGCTGCAGGCCGGCGCGCAATACGACTACACCCATCGCATCGCGTTCCACGGTGCCGGCTCGGGCAACGTCACCTCGACGGTCGGGCGCGGCAGCACGCCGAAGGCCGACGTCAACGAGTTCTTCTTCACCCTGCGCTACCTGCCGTTCCAGTAACCGGCGGCCTACGCCTATAGGGGCGGGTTATCCCGGATTGGCCAGGGCCACGTCCGGGATGACGTCGCTGATCATCCCAAGGTCGACAACGATGCGGTTTTGGTCGTCCGACGTGACCGCGTCGCCGTAGCGCATCCCGAACAGGACCTGCTCCGCCCCCCAATCCTTGACGATGTGAATGCGCGCCGCCAGCACCGGGTCGTGCGCCTCGAAAATCAGGTAGAGGCGCGCCACCCGCTCGGTGAACTCGCGTTGCGAGATGCCGAACAGCGGGCTGCTGTCGTCGATCCGGTGGAACAGCGTCCAGGTGAGCGCGAAGTTCGGAAAGCTGCCCCGTTCGAGCTTCAGGTCGACGCTGCCCCTGATCTCCCGCCCCTCGCTCGTGCTGCGGAGCACCAGCGCCGACAGGCGCGCGGTGGCGTCGACCAATGGGCCCAGCCGCCCGTTGCCGATCCGCACCATCAACGTCGGGTGGCCCTCGTGCTGACCGATCACGGCGTGGGTGGCGCTGAGCAACTTGGCGCGCGGACGGGCAAACCTGACGAAGATCAGGCCGGTGACCAACGCCGTGAACAGCACGCCGGTCACGATCTCGATCGCCGACACGACGTGCCCGTAGCCCGTTTCGGGCGCCATCACGCCGTAGCCGACGGTGGCCAGCGTCTCCAGGCTGAACGAGAATGCCAGCAGCAGCGCGCCCGGCGGCAGGTTGGCGATGCAGCCGGGCACCAGGAGGTAGAGGACCGCGAACAGCAGGTTCAGCGCCACCTCGGCCGCCACGAACGCCGCCACGAACTGCCACCAGTTCAACTCGACCAGCAGGTGGTACGGGTCGCGCCAGTCCCACCGGTCGACACCGCGCTTGGTCAGCTCGAACGCGCCTAGCCGAACTTTCAGGTCGCGCCGATGCCTCATCCGCGCGGCCGCCGCAGCAGCAGGCGAACCGAGCCGACGTTGGCCGCGTGCGGGTGGCTGGCCGCCAGCACCAATGGCCGCAACGCCGGCAGGTTCAGCCACATCGGCAGCTCGCGCCGCAGCACGCCGCTGTCGCCGGGGCCGCGCCCGGTGATGACTTCCACAACCCGGACGCGGTCGGCGTGCGCGGCCTCGATGAACGCGTGCAGCGCTGAGAACGCGCGTTGGGCGGTGCGGCCATGCAGGTCGAGCGTGCGCGTCGGCGCCAGCTTGCCGCCCCGCAGCCGGTTCCAGCTCGCGGCATCCAGGCCGCCGGGGTTTTCACCGACGTTGAGGGCGGCCGGGCCGGCGGCGCGGCTTGGCTTTGGCGACGAAGGCGGCGCGGCGGTCACGGCGGTCACGGCGACCAACTGCAGCGGAGGCGGCGCGGGCGGGGCCGCCACGCCGGGCAACGGGCGCACCTTTTGCGCGTAGGCGGCCCACTCGGCGCGATCGGCCTCGGTCAGCGCCTTGCGTCGGGAGGTGGTCCGCATGCGGCGGACCTTGCCGGGACGGGGCCGCATCCGTCCACCCCGGCGCTTGGTGGAGCGGCGGTGGCGGTTGCATGATGCGATCGCCATGAAATGGGAGGGCGCGATGGACGGCCTTTACGACATCGACATCCTGACCTGGAGCGAGCGGCAGGCGGCGTTGCTGCGGCGTCTTGCGGCGGGCGAGCGGCTGAACGAGGAACTCGACTGGCCGAACGTCATAGAGGAAATCGAGTCTGTGGGACGCAGCGATCTGCACTCGGTCGAATCTCTCCTGACGCAGGCGATGCTGCACGAGATCAAGGCGCGAGCCTGGCCGGACGCGTTGGCGGTTCCACATTGGGAGGCCGAAGCTCGGCTGTTCCGAAGCCAGGCGGCGGCACGATTTACCGAGTCGATGCGCCAGCGCCTCGACGTTGCCGCTCTTTGTCGCATCGCCTGGAGAGGTGTCCCCGCGACTATCGACGGCCAACCCCCGCGCGTACTGGCAAGTGAGTACGCGGTCACTCTGGATGACTTGCTCGCTGCGGCTTAGCCGTCGTCCACCAGCACCACATGTAACCGGCGCGGCCCGTGCGCGCCCAGTTCCAGCACGCTCTCAATGTCGGCCGAGCGCGACGGCCCGGTGACCAGCATGACGTTGCGCGGCATGGCACCACCGGTGCGCGCGTCGACGTGCTCGGCGCGCAGCAGGTCCCAGGCCTCCTCGTAGGCGCCGACGATTCTGGCCGTCCGCAACACCACGATCGCGGTGTCCGGCAGCAGGTTCAGCGTGGTCGGCCGCTCCGGGGCGCTCGGCAGCATCAGCGTGCCGGTCTCGGCGATGCCGGCGTAGCCGTGCTGCACACTGACCATCTCCGACCCCGTCGCGCGGCCCTCGCTCAGGGTCAGCAACGGCCGCGTCTCCCACGGCAGCGCCCGAAGTTCGGGGTGCGGCGCCAGCAGCAGCTCGGCCGGCAGGTTCAGCCCGGCGAGGTATTCGGCGATTGCGGCCGGCACGTTTTGCGGCACGACCCGGCTGTGGGTGGCGAACTCGCGTTCGAGGTTGGCCATGAACAGCGCGACCTGCTCGGCGTGCGGCAGGCGCGAGCGGGCCGGGATCAAGTGCCGGGGATGCGCCGCCATGCGCGCCACCAGCGCCATCCGCTGATCCTCCGGCAACGGCCCGCGCCGCAGCCCACGCCGGATCGCGCCGAGAACCTGCTCGCGGCTCATCGCGCGGCGGCGCGGCGCTGCCGGTCGTAGCGGGCGAAGAATGTGTCGCCCTCCGGCACCGGCAAGTCGCGCCCGGTGGTCCAGCTCGATGCCAGCGGCAACGAGCGGAACCGCCCCCGTCCCCGCCCCAGCACCTTCAATCCCATTGCCGCGAGCCGCGTGCCGAACCGGTAGAACGCCGGGCGGCGAGCAAACCAGCCCCAGAACCGCAGGCCGGAGCGGACGGCGCCGGGCGTCAGGTGCCGCTCGAACTCGCGTTCCCGCCAGTGCCGCATCATGCCGGGCAACGGGATTTTCACCGGGCACACGCTCTCGCACTTGCCGCAGAACGTCGACGCATTCGGCAGGTGCCCCGCCTGCTCGATGCCGATCAACCCGGGCGTCAGCACGCTGCCCATCGGACCGGGGTAGACCCAGCCATAGGCATGGCCGCCGACCGTCGCGTAGACCGGGCAATGGTTCATGCACGCGGCACAGCGGATGCAGCGCAGCATCGGCTGGAAGTCGGTGCCGAGCATGTTGGACCGGCCGTTGTCGACCAGCACGACATGGTATTCCTCCGGCCCGTCGAGGTCGCCCGCCCGCCGCGTGCCGGTCGAGAACGTGGTGTAGACCGAACACTCCTGCCCGGTCGCCGAGCGCGCCAGCAGCCGCAGCAGGCCGGTCGCGTCCTCCAACGTCGGCACCACCTTCTCGATCGTGGCGAGCACGATGTGCACGCGCGGCAGCGTTTGCGTGAGGTCGCCGTTGCCCTCGTTGGTCACGATGACGCTGCTGCCGGTCTCGGCGATCAGGAAGTTGGCGCCGGTGATGCCGACGTCGGCCGCCAGGAATTTCTGGCGCAGCCGGGTCCGCGCCTCGACCAGGATGTCGCGGCGTTCGGTGAACACGCGGGCGGGGTCGAGGTCGGTGTGGGCGGCGCGAAAGCTCTGCTCCCAGTCGGCGCGGTTGAGGTGGAACGCAGGGGCGACGATGTGGCTCGGCGGCTCGCGGCGGAGTTGCAGGATGTATTCGGCGAGGTCGGTCTCGATCGGCTCGATACCATGGGCCTCGAGGTGTTCGTTGATGCCGAGCTCCTCGGACACCATCGACTTGCCTTTGGTCACCGTGCGCGCCCCGGCCGCCCGGCAGATTTTTAGCACCGCATCGCGCGCGGCGGCGGCGTCGACGCACCAGTGGACGTGGCCGCCGGCCCGCTCGACGTTGGCCTCGAACGTTTCCAGGTAGAGGTCGAGGTTGGCCAGCGCGTGGTCCTTGATGGCGCGGCCCTCCTCGCGCAGCGCCTCGAACTCCGGCAGGCGGGCGACGGCGGCGGCGCGGCGAGCGGGAAAGCTCGGGCGGGTGCGGACCAGTGCCTGCTGCAGCCCCACGTCGGCAATGGCGGCGGCGGCGTTGGCCTGGAATTTTTGACTGGTGGCGAGCATCGGCGATCCCCCTGCCGTCATAATAGGACATGATCGGGCGCATGTTGAGGTCGTTGATGCTGCTCGCATGCATGATGACGGTCGCTGCCGCCCCCTGGACCGAGCTGCCGCCGACGCCGCGCCTGCCGGCCGGGGTCGTCACGCGCATCGTGCATGTGGGCGGCGCCAACATCTGGGTCGGCGTGGTCGGCGCGGGCCCACCGGTGCTGATGCTGCACGGCGGCCTCGGGAGCAGCGATTGGTGGGGCAACCAGGTGCCGGCGCTGGCGGCGGCGCACACTGTCGTGCTGATGGACAACCGAGGGCAGGGCCGCAGCACCCTCGGCACCGCGCCGTTGAGCTACGAGCGAATGGGCGACGACGCGGTCGCCGTGCTCGACGCGCTCGGCATCGCGCGCGCTGACCTGGTCGGCTGGAGCGACGGCGCCATCGTGGCGCTCGACCTGGCGGTGCGACGGCCGGCGCGGGTGCGCCGCGTTGTCGCGTTCGCGGCCAACACCCGTGCGGACGGGCTGACCGCCAGCACAGGCGGCGTGCACTCAGCGTTCGCCGCCTACGTCGCCCGCGCTCCGGCCGATTTTAGGCGGTTGTCGCCGACGCCGTACGCCTACGCCGCGAATAAGGCGGCGGTGCAGTCGATGTGGTCGCATGGGCCGGAGTGGCCGGACGCCCGGCTGGCGACGATCACGGCCCCGACGCTGGTGTTGTGGGCGGAACACGACGAGGCGATCCGGGCGAGCCATGCTGCCGAGATCGCACGGGCTATTCCCGAAGCGAAATTGCTGAAGCTACTCGGGGTCAGTCATTTCGCGATGGCGCAGAACGCGAGCGAGTTCAATCGAGCAATGTCGGGTTTCTTTACAGAGTAGAAACGTCCCCGTGCGATACGCGAGTTCGCGTGTGTTCTCCAACGTCAGGTGGGCGACATAGCCGGAGCGGCTCTCACCGGCAGCCCGGGCCAAAGCATCAAGCCGCTTCAGCACCCGACGCGGCAACGTGATGTTAACCCGCTCTGTAGTGTCGTCGAGGAGACTGGGGTCCAGCGTCACCACTCCAAACGTCCATCCCGCAAAGTCCGGGTTCTGCCGAATGGCTTCGAGGCTTGTCGGCACCGGAACCGCCTGGCCCGCGTCGAGAGCTGCGTCGACCCACGCGGCGGCGGCTTCTTCGGCCCCGGTCATAGCTTCGTCCAGTGTGTCTCCCGCCGAGAAACAGCCAGGCAGATCGGGGACAACCACGCCGAAAGCGGTCGTCTCGGTGCCCTGTTCGATAGCAATGGGGTAACGCATTTCGCCTCCTACAGGCCAGCTTGCTTACGGATCGCCGCCACTAAACCAGTGCCGAGATCCTTCTTTGGGTGAGGGACAACGACTAAACCCGAGCGCTCTGGATGCTTGAACACGTGATGCGAGCCGCGAACCCGATCCAAGACCCACCCCGCATTCCGCAGATCCCGAATGAGCTTGCCGCTCTGCATGATGGGTTCATCGCATCATCGTGCGCCAGTGTCAACGATACACACTGGCCAGACCTCGTCGTGCTACGCCAACCCGGCAATCACCATAGCCGCCGCAGTTTCGCCCAAGCCCGCCACCACCCCTGCCCGGTCTGCCACCGAGCGGTTCTGGCTCATCTTCCACTTGCCCTCGATCCGCTCGATCGCCAGCACCACACCGACGATCCCGCGCAGCTGCCCCGCGACGAACGGTTCAGGCGCGTCGTCGACCGCCCAAGGTGCCGCCCGTCCCGCCTCATGCGCCTCGGTCAGCCGCCCGACATGCGCCCGCAGCCAGTCGAGGTCCGTCACGATCCGCAGCCGCCCCCACGCGTGCACCACGGCGTAATTCCAGGTCGGCACCACCCGCCCGTGCTCGGCCTTGCTGGGGTAGAACGACGGCGAGATATACGCCTGCGGCCCGGCGAAGATCGCCATCGCCGCGGCCCCGTCCATCGCCGCCAGCGCGTTGGCCCGCGCCGCGTGGCCTAGCAGCGTCCCGAGCGGCCCAGCGGAAGGGTCGACCAGCAACGGCAGGTGGTCGGCCACCGGCTCGCCGTCCCGCACCACGACGAACGCCGCCAGCGGGTGCGCCCGGATCAAGCCGTGCTGCACCTCCAGCCGGTCTTCGCGAAACTGCAATGGCTGATACATCGGCGCGCCCGTAGCACGCCGGCGCGCGGCGTCCTACATCCGCGCCCATGAGCTTGCTGCAAATCAGAGACGTCACCATCCGCATCGCCGGACGAACCCTGCTGGACGGGGCCTCGCTCACCATCGAGCCCGGCCGCCGCGTCGGTCTGGTCGGGCGCAACGGCGCGGGCAAGTCGACGTTGCTGAAAGCGATCTGGGGCGATCTCGCGGTCGACGGCGGCGACATCCGGCTGGCCACCCGCGCCCGCATGGCGCAGGTCCGCCAGGAGGCGCCGGGCGGCGACGCGAGCCTGCTCGACGTCGTGCTGGAGGGCGACCCCGAACGCCTCTCGCTGCTCGCCGAGGCGGATGATTCGAAAACGCCGCTCGACCGGCTGGCCGAGGTGCACGACCGGCTCGCGGTGATCGGCGCTGACAGCGCGCCGTCACGGGCGGCGACGATCCTGGCCGGGCTCGGCTTCGACGAGGAGAAGCAGAAGCAGGCATGCGGCAGCTTCTCCGGCGGCTGGCGGATGCGGGTGGCGTTGGCGACCGCGCTGTTCGCCAACCCCGACATGCTGCTGCTGGACGAGCCGACCAACCACCTCGACCTCGAGGCGACGCTGTGGCTGGAGGCGTGGCTGGCCAAGTTCCCGGGTGCCGCGCTGATCGTGAGCCACGACCGGGGCTTGCTCGACCGTTGCGTGCAGGCGATCGCCCACCTCGACCGCGGCAAGCTGTCGCTGACGCCGGGCGGCTACGACGAGTTCGTCCGCATTCGCACCGAGAAGGCGATGCAGCAGGCCAAGATGGCCGAGAAGATCACCGCACAGCGCGCCCACATGCAGGCGTTCGTCGACCGGTTCCGCGCCTCGGCCAGCAAGGCGCGGCAGGCGCAGGCGCGGATCAAGGCGCTCGCCCGCCTGTCGGCGATGGAGAGTGTGGTCGAGGACCACGTCACCCGCTTCGCCTTCCCGGAACCCGCCCAGCTGTCGCCGCCGATCCTGAACCTCGAGCGTGTCAGCGTCGGCTACGGCGGCCCGCCGATCCTGCGCGACCTCAATTTGCGCGTGGACATGGACGACCGCATCGCGCTGCTCGGCGCCAACGGCAACGGCAAGAGCACGCTGGCCAAACTGATCGCCGGCCGGCTGGAAACCTGCGGCGGCCAGGTCGCGCGCAACACGAAGCTCCGCGTCGGCTACTTCGCGCAGCACCAGGCCGACGAGCTGACGATGGGCGAGACGCCGATCGAGCACATGGCCCGCGCCCTGCCGGCCGCGACGGTGCAGCAGGTGCGCGGCCAGCTGGCGCGGTTCGGCCTGGACGTCGAGCGGGCCAACACGAAGATCCAGGCGCTGTCGGGCGGCGAGAAGGCGCGGCTGCTGCTGGCGCTCGCTACCCGCAACGCGCCGCAGATGCTGATTTTGGACGAGCCGACCAACCACCTGGACATCGACGCCCGCGACGCGCTGGTGCGGGCCCTGGCCGACTACGCCGGCGCGGTGCTGCTGATCACCCACGACCCGAACCTGGTCGAGCTGGTCGCCGACCGGCTGTGGCTGGTCGATCGGGGCACGGTGCGCGCATACGACGGCGACCTCGACGACTATCGCACGCTGCTCGGCGAGCGGGCGCGTCCGGCCAAGGCGGCTGCCACCAACGACAACCGCAACAAGGACGACCGGCGCGAGCGGGCGGCGGCGCGGGCGCTGACGGCCCCGCTGCGCAAGCGCGCGCGCGACGCCGAGACGGCGCTGGGCCAGCTGGTCAGCGAGAAAGCGCGGCTCGACATGAGGCTGGCCGACCCCGGCCTGTACGTGCCGAGCCGGGTGTCGGAGGTGACCGCGATGCAGACACGGCTGGGCCAGATCGCGCGCGAGCGTGAGGCGGCCGAAGCGGTCTGGATGGAGGCGGAGGCGGCGCTCGAGGCGGCCGGCTAAAACCGTCAGGCGAGCGGCAACCGCAGCGTCACGGTAGTCCCGACATCGGGCTCGCTCGCGATCTCCAACAAGCCGCCGACCCGCTGGGCGAAGCCACGCGCCATCGACAGGCCGAGCCCGGTTCCGGATCCGGTCGGCTTGGTGCTGAAGAACGCCTCGCCGGCGCGGGCCAGCGTCGCCGCGTCCATGCCGGTGCCGGTGTCCCGCACCACCACCCGAACCGCCCGCGCGCCGGACAGTAGCGGCGCATGGAAGTCGGCGACCTCCAGTTTGGCGGAGACCTCGACCCGGCCGCCGCGCGGCATCGCGTCGCGCGCGTTGATGGCCAAATTGATCACCACCGTCTCGAACGTGGCACTATCGCCCGCGACCATCGGCAGCGGCGCCGGCGGCAGACGGAGCGCGGCCGGCCAACCGTGCCCGAACGAGTGCGTCAGCAGTTCGACCGCCTCGCCGAGCGCCGCGCCGGGGTCGAAGCCGCCGCCATCCACCGTATCGTCCCGCCGGGCGAAATCGAGCATCCGCCGGGTCAGCGCGACACCGCGTTCGGCGGTGCGCTCGATCAGCCGCACCGCACGCTGCATTTCGGTGGATTGCGGCGTGGTGCCGGCGGCGCGCCGCAACCCGTCGGTTCCGAGCAGCACGGCATGCAAGAGGTTGTTGAAGTCATGGGCGACGCCGGCCGAGAGCTGACCCAACGCCGCCGCCTTTTCGGTCTGCCGCAGTCGCGCCTCCAGCTCGGCCCGCTGCTCCGAGACGCGTTGCGACGCCCGCACCGCGACTATCCGATGCGCGTTACTTGACCGCTCGCGCCGCAGCTCGCGCCGGGCCTGCATGCCAAGCATCCACAACAGCAGCATGGTGCTGACCGCGCCGAGCGCCGGGAACAGCATGCCGGTCAGCCACTCCTGCAGCACCACCGCCGGGTCGCCCTGGACCAGCACCAGGAGCGGCGGCACGGTGGGCAAGGTTGCGAACCCACTGACCCGGATCCCGCGCAGCAGCGACCCCTCGACCGCCGTCGCGGCGCCGCCTACCCGCCCACTCGCCAGCCCGCCCGCCGGCCCGCCAGCCGTCATCGCGCGAACCAGGCGCCAGGTCGGATCGTTGGCGGCCAGCTGGACCGGTGGCCCAGACTGCCGACGCGGCGGGGTCCGCGCCAGCACCGCGCCGTCGGCGCGCAACAGCGTCAGGCGCATGTCGGCTTCGCCGGCCGCTTCGGCGAACACCTGCTGGATCGTGTCGGGGAGCAACTCCGCGCGCGGCATGTCCAGCGTCAGCAGTTTGGTCAGCCGCAGCACCTCGACGCGCTCGTGGCCGATCGCGTTGTGCAGCGTGAACACCCCCGCCGCGGCGATGCCGACGATCGGCAGCGACAGCGCGGCGATCCAGTAGAGTCTGAGATCCGCGCGCCCGGTGTCGACCGCAGGCCTGGACGGCGCGCGCCGGAACAACCGATCCGTGACATGTCGCACACGAGCGAACGCCGACCCGAGCCAGGCCAGGCCACTGTCGTGCCGCCCGTCCGAGATGCCGATCTGCACGACCATGGTGGTGCCCCCGCTCCAGATGCGAGGCCATCACCGCAACAAAGTAAACCAAACTTGATTTGTGTTTTCAAAATAGTTCGGTTCGAGATAGAAATAGTAGCCTATTGAGAAGAGTTCATGGTCCGGTTTCGGTCGAGGCGAACGTGCCGCCGTAGAGCACCGGACCGACCGGCTGCCCCGTCGTCGAGCCGCCAGTCTGCTCCAGGCTGATGAAGAACTGGGTGCCGGTCGCGGGCGGCGGCCCGAGGTCGAACCCCGCGCCGCCGGAGCGCAGCAAGCCGATCGGGACGACCTTGGTGGCACCCGGCGGCAACACCCACAGCTCCAGTTCGCGGCCGGCGGGCACCGTGTCCGGCGCGATCGCGGCCAGCGTCACCCGCCCGTCGGCACGCGCCTGGGCCACGAACGCGGGCGGATGGGCACCGACCGGTGCCAGTGCCGCCACCCGCACGATCGCCGCTTGCGGGCGCAACAGGGCGAACGCCGCGATGCCGGCGGCCAGCGCCAACGACGCGGCGGTCGACAATTGCCACGGCCAGAGCCGCCGCCCACCCGGCCTGTTTTCGTTGGCGGCGACCGGCCGGATCGCCTCGTCGCCGATCGGCAAGGCGGCGGTGGCGGCGGCCAGCCGGTCCCACAGTGCCGCCGGGGGCGACCGCGGCGGCACCAGCGTGGCCAGCGGCAGCAACTGCGTCTCCCACCGCGCGATCGCCGTCCGCAACGACGCGTTCTCGCGGGCGCGAACCCGCACCGCCGCCATCTCGTCGACCTCCAGCACGCCCAGCACGTACTCGCCGGCCAGCGTGTCGTCATCCAGCGGCTCGCCGAAGACGTCGCTCATGACGCGCCCTCGAGGCAGCTTCGCAGCGACCTGAGACTGCGCCTGATCCAGGACTTCACCGTGCCCAGCGGCAAGTCGAGCTTGGCCGCGACCTCGGCGTGGCTCAACCCCTCGACGAACGCCAGCGCCACCAGTCGCCGCCGGTCGGGCGGCAGTTCCCCGAGGCAGCCGTGCAGCGCCGACGCGTCGCGCGACGTCTCGAGCCGGGCCAGCGGGTCCGGATCCTCGTCGGCTCGCTCGGGCACCGCCTCATCGGACGTCTCGCGGCCGCGTCGTCGGGCGATGTCGAGGGCCCGGTAGCGCACCAGGCTCATCAGCCACGCCTGCGGGCTGCCGCGCTCCGCCTCGAACCGGCCGGCATGACGCCAGACCTGCAGGAACGCGTCGTGCACGGCGTCGGACGCCAGCGCCGACTGGCGGGTGATCCGCATGGCCACCGCGTACATGTGCGAGGCCTGTTCGTCGTAGATCGCCCGGAACGCCGTCCGGTCGCCGGCCGACACGCGTGCCAGCAGCTCACCGAGCGACAGGTCGCCACTGACGGGCGAGGCCGACATGCTAGTTTGCGACCCGCGAACGCGCCGCGTCGCCACACAGGCGAAGTTCAGCCACGCAACCCCCCGTCGACCGTTCCCGGCATGACGCGCCGAACCCCGCAGCGGCCGGGGCCTTGCCGTTCGAGCGGGTGCTCCCCGCATCGCCATGATCGACATAGCCCACCTCGCCACCAGAGCAAATCCGGCCAGTCCCATCGCGCGCGGAACGGCGGCGGCGATGTCTTACACTGATGTTACGGAGTAGGTGACGATACGGATGCAAAACCGTATCCAGATGTTCGCGTCACAGCCCGCTTGTTCCTTTTCAAACCGAAAGGGGTTAGCCTCCCTCGAGATCGAGGAGCGCGCGACGCATGAGCCAGACCCGTCCACCGGCGACCATCACCACGCCGAACCTGGCGACCCGCATCGCGCTGCCGGCCCAGGACGAGGACGTCGCCAGCCTGCGTCGTGCCGTGGTCGCCAAGCTGACCTACGCGGTCGGCAAGGACCCAATCGTGGCCAGCGACCGCGACTGGTTCGTGGCCACCGCGCTGGCCGTGCGCGACCACATCGTCGAACGCTGGATGCCGACCACGCGGCACACGTATGCCAAGGGCCGCAAGCGGGTCTATTATCTGTCGCTGGAATTCCTGATCGGGCGACTGCTCGGCGACAGCCTCAACAACCTCGGCCTGACCGAGACGATGCGATCGGCGCTTGGCGAGCTCGGCGTCGACCTCGATCGCCTGCGCGCGGTCGAACCCGACGCCGCACTCGGCAACGGCGGCCTCGGCCGGCTCGCGGCCTGCTACATGGAGAGCATGGCGACCCTGCAGATCGCCGCATACGGGTATGGCATCCGCTACAACCACGGCCTGTTCCGCCAGGTCATCAAGGACGGCTGGCAGCAGGAATTCCCGGAAACCTGGCTGTCGTTCGGCAACCCGTGGGAGTTCGAGCGGCCAGAGGTCGACTTCCAGGTGCGCTTTGGCGGCCGGGTCGAGCAGAAGGCCGGCGCCGACGGCACGATGCGCCCGGTCTGGCTGCCGGCCGAGACGGTCGACGCCATAGCCTACGACACCCCGGTGGTCGGCTGGCGCGGCCGCCACGTCAACACGCTGCGGCTGTGGTCGGCCCGCGCCACCGACCCGCTACGGCTGGACGCGTTCAACCGCGGCGACCATGTCGGCGCGCTTTCCGAGCGCAGCCGGGCCAACGCGATCTCGCAGGTGCTCTACCCGAGCGACGACACGCCGGCCGGGCAGGAGCTGCGGCTGCGGCAGGAGTACTTCTTCTCGGCGGCCAGCCTGCAGGACCTGGTGCGCCGGCACGTCAGCCAGCACGGCAGCGCCCGCACGCTGGCCGACAAGGCGGCGATCCAGCTCAACGACACCCATCCGAGCATCGCGATCATCGAGCTGATGCGGCTGCTCACCGACGAGCACGATATCGAGTGGGACGAGGCGTGGACGATCACCCAGGCGGTGTTCGCCTACACCAACCACACGCTGCTGCCCGAGGCGCTGGAAAGCTGGCCGGTGCAGTTGATGGAGCGGCTGCTGCCGCGCCACATGCAGATCATCTACCTGCTGAACTGGCAGCATCTTGACCGCGTCAACGCGACGGCACCCGAGGGTAAGGCCACCGCCGAAACGCTGGGCGCTATGTCGCTGATCGACGAGGGCAGCGGCCGTCGGGTGCGGATGGGCACGCTGGCCTTCCTCGGCAGCCACAGCATCAACGGCGTATCGGCGCTGCACACCGACCTGGTGCGGCAGACGATCTTCCACGACCTCGACCAGCTGTATCCGGGGCGGATCAACAACAAGACCAACGGCATCACCTTCCGCCGCTGGCTGTTCGAGGCCAACCCGGGGTTGACCGCCTTGTTGCGCGAGGTGTGCGGCGAGCGGGTGATGGACGATGCGAACGCACTGGAGCTGTTCGAACGGGTGGCCGACGACCCGGTGATCCACGACCGGCTGGCGGCGATCAAGCGCGAAAACAAGGTGCGGCTCGCGGCGCTGATCCAGCAGCGGATGGATTTGAAGGTCGACCCGAACTCACTGTTCGACGTGCAGATCAAGCGCATCCACGAGTACAAGCGCCAGCTGCTCAACATCCTGGAGACGATCGCGCTCTATAACGACATGCGCGCGAACCCGATCCGCGAGTGGGTGCCGCGGGTAAAAATCTTCGCGGGCAAGGCGGCGGCGAGCTATCACCGCGCGAAGCTGATCATCAAGCTGGCCAACGACGTGGCGCGCGTCGTCAACAACGACCCGACCCTGCGCGGTGCGTTGAAAGTCGCGTTCCTGCCGAACTATAACGTGTCGCTGGCCGAGGTAATCGTGCCGGCCGCCGACCTGTCCGAGCAGATCAGCACGGCCGGCCTGGAGGCGTCCGGCACCGGCAACATGAAGCTCGCCCTGAACGGCGCGCTGACCATCGGCACGCTGGACGGCGCCAACGTGGAAATCCAGGAGCGGGTGGGGGCGGACAACATCTTCATCTTCGGCATGACCACGCCCGAGGTCGCCGCCCGGCGCGTACTCGGCACCGACATGACCGACATTATCGAGAAGTCACCGGTGCTGCGGCAGGTGCTCGATGCGATCGGTTCGGGGGTGTTCTCGCCAAATGAGCCGAACCGCTTCCAGGAGCTGGTCGAGGAGCTGACCTACCACGACCACTTCCTCGTCACCGCCGACTTCGACAGCTACGCCGCGACGCAGCGCCGGGTCGCCGAGCGCTGGCGCGACCGGGCGGCGTGGTGGAAGTCGAGCGCGCTCAACACCGCCCGCGTCGGCTTTTTCTCGTCCGATCGCGCGGTCGGCGAATATGCCCGCGACATCTGGCACGTCCCGGTAGCCACCGAGGGCTAGTTCCGGCTTTAGTGCCGGAAACCGGGGAGGAACGAATATGCCGGACCAACACGCCCACGTCGCCGACACCGTGGTCGGCGGCGGCCCGCTAGCACGTCACGCCATGGCCTACGTCCTGGCCGGCGGACGCGGCAGCCGGCTCATGGAGCTGACCGACATCCGCGCCAAGCCGGCCGTCTATTTTGGCGGCAAGAGCCGGATCATCGACTTCGCGCTGTCCAACGCGCTGAACTCCGGCATTCGGCGGATCGCGGTCGCGACCCAATACAAGGCGCACAGCCTGATCCGGCACCTGCAACGCGGCTGGAACTTCTTTCGTCCCGAGCGCAACGAGACGTTCGACATCCTGCCCGCCAGCCAGCGGGTGTCCGAAGACATGTGGTACCTCGGGACGGCCGACGCGGTGTTCCAGAACATCGACATCATCGCCTCGTCCGACCCGCGCTACCTGGTCGTGCTGGCCGGCGACCACGTCTACAAGATGGACTACGAGCAGATGCTGACCCAGCACGTCGAGAGCGGCGCCGAGGTCACGGTCGGCTGCATCGAGGTCGACCGCATGGAGGCGGTGGCGTTCGGCGTCATGCACGTCGACGAGAGCGACAAGGTGCTGAGCTTCCTCGAAAAGCCGGCCGACCCGCCGCCGATGCCGGGCCATCCGGACAAGGCGCTGGCCAGCATGGGCATCTACGTGTTCGACACCAAACTGCTGTTCGAGCTGCTGCGCGCGGACGCCGCCGACGCGGTCAGCAGCCACGATTTCGGCAGGGACATCATCCCCAAGCTGGTGGCGCGCGGCACGGCGGTGGCACACCATTTTTCGAAGTCGTGCGTCCGCTCGTCGAACGAGAACGCGCCGTACTGGCGCGACGTCGGCACGGTCGACGCCTACCACGCGGCCAACATCGACCTGACCGACTTCGTGCCCGGCCTCGACCTCTACGACAAGGCGTGGCCGATCTGGACCTATGCCGAGGTGACGCCGCCGGCCAAGTTCGTGCACGACGAGGGCAACGGGCGGCGCGGGTCGGCGGTGTCGTCGCTGGTGTCGGGCGGCTGCATCGTGTCGGGCGCCTCGGTTCGGCAATCGCTGCTGTTCACCGGCGTGCATATGAACTCGTTTTCATCGGTCGACCGGGGCGTGATCCTGCCTGGCGTGGACATCGGCCGGCATGCGCGCCTCAAGAATGTGGTGGTCGACCGCGGCGTCATCATCCCGCAGGGGTTGGTGGTCGGCGAGGACCCGGACGAAGACGCGCGCCGGTTCCGCCGCACGTCGAACGGCATCACGTTGATCACCAAGGGCATGCTCGACCGGCTCGCCAACTAAGGATGTCGGCGGCAGCACCAATGCGGGTGCTGTCGGTCGCGTCGGAGGCGTATCCGCTGATCAAGACCGGTGGCCTCGCGGACGTGGTCGGCGCGCTGCCGGCGGCGCTGGCGCGCGAGGGCGTGGCGGTACGGACGCTGCTGCCCGGCTATCCGGCAGTACTGGCGGCATTACACCCTGACGCGGAGCCGGTCCCGGTCGCGGGCGGAACGTTGCGGGCCGGACGCGCCGGCGGGCTCGACGTTATAGCCTTGGATGCGCCGGCGTTGTTCCTGCGCGGCGGCAATCCGTACCTGGCGGCCGATGGGCGGGACTGGCAGGACAGCGCGCAGCGGTTCGCGGCATTGGCGCAGGCAGGTGCGACGATCGCGCGCGGCGCGTTGCCGGGTTGGCGGCCCGACGTGGTGCACGCGCACGATTGGCAGGCCGGTCTGGTCGCCGCCTACCTGCAATTCACCGATGGACCGGCGCCGCCGACCGTGTTCACGGTGCATAATCTCGCCTTCCCCGGCATTTTTCCGGCGGCGCTGCTGACCGCACTCGGCCTGCCCGCCGCGGCGTTCGCGCTGGACGGCGTCGAGTATCACGGCCAGATCAGCTTCATGAAGGCGGGCCTGGCGCTGTCGGACGCGATCACCACCGTGTCGCCGACCTACGCCGACGAGATCCTGGCACCCGCCGAAGGCATGGGGTTCGACGGCCTGCTGCGCTCCCGCCGCGACCGGCTGCACGGCATCCTGAACGGCATCGACACCGACGTCTGGAACCCGGCCACCGACACGCTGCTCGCGCAGCCATACGCCGAGCCGGCCGGCAAAGCGGTCAACAAGGCGGCGTTGCAGGCGCAAATGGGCCTGGACGCCGACCCGGACGCGCCGCTGTTCGGCGTGGTTAGCCGGCTGACCGGCCAAAAGGGGATCGACCTGCTGGCCGCCGCGTTGCCGACCCTGCTCGCGGCCGGCGGGCAACTGGCGGTGCTGGGCTCGGGCGAGCCGGCGGTCGAGGCCGCGCTGCAAGCCGCCGAAAGCGCCAACACCGGCCGGATCGCCTGCCGGTTCGGCTACGACGAGAGCCTCGCGCACCGCATCCAGGCCGGCTCGGACGCGCTGTTCGTGCCGTCCCGGTTCGAGCCGTGCGGCCTAACCCAGCTGTGCGCGCTACGCTACGGCACCATCCCGGTGGTGGCCCGCGTCGGTGGCCTCGCCGACACCGTGGTCGACGCGAACGCGATGGCGGTGGCGGGGGGCGTCGCGACCGGCGTCCAGTTCGCGCCGGTGACGCGGGCCGCCCTCGAAGGCGCCATCCGCCGCGCGGTGACGCTGTTCGCCGGACCCGCCTGGACCCGGATGCGGCTGGCCGCCATGGCGACCGACGTATCGTGGGCCAGCCCCGCCCGCGCCTACGCGGCACTCTACCAGTCGCTTTGACCGAGGGTTCGCCGGAGCCGCTCGGCGTCGCCCTGTCAGGCGACGGCATCAACGTGGCCGTCCACGCGCCCGACGCGGAGCGGGTCGAGCTGTGCCTGTTCGACGCCGGCACCGAGCGGCGGGTGCCGCTCGCCGCCCGCACCGGCGAGGTCTGGCACGGCCATGTCGCGCGCGTCGCCGCCGGCCAGCGCTACGGGCTGCGCGCGCACGGCGAGTGGCGGCCGGCGGCGGGGCTGCGGTTCAACGGTGCCAAGCTGCTGGTCGACCCCTATGCGACGGCGCTCGACCGCCACTTCGCGCTGGCCCCGTCGATGTTCGGCCACCACGGCCAGGACGATTCTGGTCGCGACGACATCGACAGCGCGCCGGACATGCCCCTTTGCATCGTCGAGCGCCCGCCCGGACCGTCGGACGTCGCGCGACCGGGCACGTCGTGGGCGCGCACGGTCATCTACGAGTTGCACGTGCGCGGCTTCACCATGCTGCATCCCGGTATCCCGCCGGAACTGCGCGGCACGTTCACCGCCCTCGCCCACCCGGCGGCGCTGACGCACCTGGTCGAACTCGGTGTCACGGCGGTGGAAATCCTGCCGCCGGCCGCCTGGATCGACGAACGCCACCTGCCGCCGCTCGGGCTGTCCAACTACTGGGGCTACAACACGGCGGCGTTCCTGGTGCCCGACCCGCGCCTCGCCCCGGGCGGCTGGGCCGAGGTGCGCGCGGCGGTGGCGGCCCTGGCGGCGGCCGGGATCGAGACCGTCGTCGACGTCGTGCTCAACCACAGCGGCGAGGGCGACGAACTCGGCCCCACCCTGTCGCTGCGCGGCCTCGACAACGCCGGCTACTACCGCCTGCGCGACGGCGGCCGCTGGTACGCCAACGACACCGGCTGCGGCAACACGCTCGCGTTGCACCGGCCGCCCGGCTTGCGGCTGGCGATGGAGGCACTACGGACCTGGGCGCGGCACGGCGGCGTGCACGGCTTCCGCTTCGACCTCGGCCCGGTGCTCGGCCGCCGCGACGACGGCTTTGACGCCCACGGCCCGCTGCTGCAGGCGATCTCGCAAGACCCGGTGCTGCGCGAGCTGAAGCTCATCAGCGAGCCGTGGGACGTCGGGCCCGGCGGCTACCAGCTCGGCCGGTTTCCGGGCGGCTGGGGCGAGTGGAACGACCAGTTCCGCGACGGCACGCGAAAATTCTGGCGTGGCGATCCGGGAACTCGCGGTGCGATGGCGACCCGGCTGGCGGGATCGGCCGACCTGCTCGGCGCACACCGGCGGCCATCCCGCTCGGTCAATTTCTTCGTGGCCCATGACGGGTTCACCGCCGCCGACCTCGTCAGCTACGACCGCAAGCACAACCACGCCAACGGCGAGGACGGCAACGACGGCCGCGACGACAACGCCTCCTGGAACAACGGCGTCGAGGGTGCCACCGACGACGCGGCCGTTCTTGCCGCGCGGATCGCGGACCAAGTCGCGTTGCAGGCCACGCTGCTGCTGTCGCGCGGCACGCCGATGCTGCTGATGGGCAGCGAGGGCGGGCAGACGCAGCGGGGTAACAACAACGCCTATTGCCAGGACAACGCGCTCGCCTGGCTCGACTGGTCGGCGATGGATTCTTCACTCCTCGCCGCGACACGGGCGGCGATCGCGATGCGGTTGGCGCACCCGGCGTTGCACGAAGACCGGTTCCTGACCGGTGACGGCGACGTGTCCTGGCTCAATCCCGATGGCACGCCGGACGACTGGCGCGACGGCGACACGCTGGTCGCCGAACTCACCACCGGTCCGGACCGCGTGCTGCTCGTGCTGCACCGGGGCCGCGCGGCGATCACCGTCACCGCCCCGCCTGGCCTGTGGCATCTCGCGTTCGGAGTGGCGGCCATCGCCGGCTCGCTCGTGGCGGTGCCGCCTCGCAACGTGGTCGTGCTTACTTCGGCGGCAGCGCCGGGATGATCCCCGGGAACAGGTATTGCTGCGCCACCACGATGCAGCCGAGCACCAGCGTCAGCACGATGCTGTGCCAGAACGTGCGGGCGAACACCGCCCCCTCCTGACCTTTCAGCGCCGTCGTGCTGACCCCCGTCGCGATGTTCTGCGGCGAGATCATCTTGCCCATGACGCCGCCCGAGCTGTTGGTGGCCGCGATCAGCACCGGGTTCAGCCCGAGCTGGTTGGCCGCCACCACCTGCAGATTGCCGAACAGCGCGTTGCCCGACGTGTCGCTGCCGGACAGAAACACCGCGACCCAGCCGAGGAACGCCGAGACGAACGGGAACACCACGCCGACCGAGGCGACGCCCAGACCCAACGTGTAGTTCATCCCCGAGTAGTTCATCAGGTATGCGAGCGACACGATCACCATGACGGTCAGGATGGCGATCCGGCTCTGCCGCCAGGTGGCGATCACGGCACCTCCGAAGCGCTGCGGCCCCACCCCGGTCAGCGCCGCCGTGACGATGGCCGCGACCAGGATCGCCGTGCCGGTGGTCAGCGGCTGGAACAGGTAGGTGGCGGCATACGGCGTCTTGTACAGCGTGATGAACACTGCCTTGTCGAGGCCCGGCCAGGCGATCGACTGGCCGCCGATCTTGGCGATCGACAGGCTGGTCCAGGCGATCACCACCACACAACGACCCACGGCAGCCAGCCCAGGACCGGCCGCACCGTCGCCACCCGGCCGCCCGCCGGCCTTGCCGCCAACGCGAACTCCGGGTCGGGGCGGGGTTTCCAGACCTGCAGGAACCCGATGGTCACGATCAGCGACCCCATCGAGGCCAGCACGTCGGTCAGTGCGTAGTCGATGTAGTTCGACGCGACGAACTGGCTCGCGGCGAAGCTGCCGCCGGCGACCAGCAGCACCGGCCAGATCGCGGCCACCGACCGCCGCCCGCCATAGATCGCCATCACGTAGAACGGCAGCAGCAGGGCGATGAACGGCAACTGCCGGCCGATCATCGCCCCCAGCACGGGGGCAGGCAGATGTGTCACCTGCCCCAGCACGGTCACCGGCGCCCCCAGCGCCCCGAACGCCACCGGTGCCGTGTTGAAGATCAGCGTGAACACCAGCGCCTCGAGCGGCGGGTAGCCGACCAGGATCAGCAGCGCCGAGGTGATCGCGACCGGCGTGCCGAACCCCGAGATGCCCTCGAGCAGCGCCCCGAAGCAGAAGCCGATTACCACCAGCACCACCCGGCGGTCGTTCGGCAGGTGCTCGGTCACCCAGTCGCGAAACGCGTCGAACCGGCCGGACACGACGGCGATGTTGTAGAGCAGCAGCGCGTTGACCACGATCCACATCACCGGCCACAGCGCGAACACCGCCCCGTTGGCGATGCTGTCGAGCGCCAACCCGAGCGGGAAAGACCATCCCGCGACCGCCACGACCAGCGCCACCACCAATCCGGCGAGCGACGCCTGCCACGCCGGCCGCCGCAGCACGCCGAGGCCCACCAGCACGGTCACGATCGGCAGCGCCGCCACGACGAAAGACAACCCGAGGCTACCGCCGATCGGGGTCAACTGTTGTTCGAACAACTTGTTTCCTTCCCTGTCTCATGCAGGAGGATCAAGCGTTCGCGTCGGCCCGTAAAGCAGGCGCCTGCATGGCGCTCGCCATGGTCTTGGCGAGGTCGGCCAAGCTGAACGGCTTGCGGAGCATGTGCGCCCTGGAGCCGACCGCTTCGACCAACGCGGCGCTGTCGGCGTAGCCGCTGGCGAATACGATCGGCAGGTCGCCCCGTATCGTCTGCGCCGCCCGCGCGACCTCGGCCCCGTTCATGCCCGGCATCGCATAGTCCACCAGCAGCAGGTCCGGGCGGTGCGTGTGCAGCAGCGCGATCCCCGCCGGACCGTCCGCCGCCTCGATCACCTGGTAGCCGAGCGCGTCGAGCGAGTCGGTCAGCGCGCGGCGCACGTCATGGTCGTCGTCGACCACCAGCACGGTCCGCCGCACCGACGCGCGCTGACCGGTCCAGTGTGGCGCCCGCTCGTCATCCACAGCGTCGGACGCGACCGGCGCCGGCGCGGCGGCCAAGGGCAGCAACACACGGACCGTGGTGCCGCGCCCCTCCGCGCTGTCGATCCGCGCCGTGCCGCCACTTTGCCGGGCGATGCCGTAGACCTGGCTCAGGCCGAGACCGGTGCCCTGGCCCATCGCCTTGGTGGTGAAGAACGGATCGAACGCGCGGGCCAGCACGTCGGCCGCCATGCCGGTTCCCTCGTCGGCGACCGCGATTTCCAGGTAGCGGCCAGCCGGGATATCCCGGCTGCCGCCCTCGTCGTGCCGCCGCGTCCGCACCACCACCGTGCCGCCGTCGGGCATCGCGTCGCGGGCGTTGATGACCAGGTTCAGCACGGCCAGCTCGACCTGGTTGGCGTCCGCCACCGCGCAGGCGGCGCTGGCCGCGAGGTCGAACCGGACCGTCACCGCGGCACCGATCGAACGGTCGAGAAGGTCACGCATCCCAAGCAACAGAACGTCGACCTCGACCGGTTGCAACTCGATCCGCTGAATGCGCGAAAACGCCAGCAGCTGCTTGGTGAGCTTGGCCGCGCGACCGACCACCTCCATGCCGGCCGCAGCCAGCGTTTCGATGCGCTCCTGCCCGGCCGACCGCCGGGCGATCAGTTCCAGGCTGCCGTTCAGCGCCTGCAGCAAGTTGTTGAAATCGTGAGCAATACCGCCGGTGAGCTGGCCGACTGCCTCGATCTTTTGCGCCTGCGCCAGCGCCGATTGCGCCCGCTCGCTCTCCGCGACCGCGACCCGCACGCGACGTTCTAGGTCGGCGTTCAGCGCATGCAACTGCGCGCCGACGGTCTCGCGCGCCGCGATGTGTTCCTCGATCAGGCGCTGGCGGCGACGCGCGCGCAGCGCGCTCTGGACCGCGCTCACCAGCGTCAGCGCGTGCAGCGGGCGTTCCAGGAACACCGCGCTGCCGAGCGCTTCGGACAGGTTCAGTTCGCGCAACCTGAGCCGCGCGTGGGCGGTCGCGAAACTCAGCACGATGAACGGCAGGTCGGACCACGGCGGCTGCTCGGCCAGCAACCGCGACAGGGTCGCGCGATGGGCCGGATGGGTCAGCGCCTCGTCGGCGATCACCACGGCCCCGATCGCGCCGACCCCCTCGACCTTGATCCGGGCATTCAAGGTGGCGAGGTCGGGACACATCTCGCACCGCACGCCGGCGCGGCCGAGCAAGTCGGCGGCGCCGGCCGCGTCACGGCCGGTCGGTGCCAGGATAAGGACGTTGCCCCTGTCCATCGCTCAGGCCGGAGCGCCCTGGGTCGTGCGGGTTTCCTCCGTCATCTCGACCAGCCACGGGTTGTCGTGTCCGACGTAGGTCGGATTGCCCGTAAGCACGCCCTCGAAGTGCGCCAACGGCCGGCCGAGACGGATGCCGTCGCGCCCGATCGACATCTCGCGGATGGTGGTCTCGTGCGGACCACCACGGTTCTTCACCACGGTGACCGCCTTGCGGATGCGGCCGCCCGCCTCGAAGAAGCGCAACAGGAACACCGTGTCGGCGACATACGAGACGGTCTGCGCGGTCGACATCGCGCCGACGATCCCCTCCTGCGGGTTGATGAGGAACGTGGTGACACCCTTCTGGGCGAGGTAGAACAGCAACTCGTGCACCCGCAACAGCAGGTGGTCTTCCTGCGGCATCGACGTGAGATAGCCGTTGAGGCTGTCGATCACGACCACCCGCACGCCGGCGTCGACCGCCGCCCGCACCATGGCCGCAAACGCGCCCGGGGCCACCTCGGCGGGGTCGATCTGGCGGAGCAGGGTGTTGCCGCCCTCGACGTGCCGGTCGATCGCGACGCCGCACGCGGCGGCGCGAGCCAGCACGGTGCCGGCGCGTTCGTCGAACTCGTAGATCGCGCAGCGTTCGCCCCGCCCGGCGGCGGCGGCGACATACTGCAGCGCCAGCGTGGTCTTGCCCGCCCCGGACGGACCGCTGACGAGCACGCTGGTGCCGCGCAACGGGCCGCCGCCCAGCATGGCGTCGAGTTCCGGCACCCCACTCGACAGCTGCGCCACCTCGATCGGCGTATAGTGGTCGGCGGCGACCAAGCGCGGGTACACCTCGATCCCGCCATGGGTGATGTCGAAGTCGTGCCAGCCTTCGTGGAAGGCCGCCGCGCGGAACTTCATCACCTCGAGCCGCCGCCGGGTCGCCCCGTACTGCCGCGACTTGCGCTCCAGCGAGATCACGCCGTGGCACAGGCTGTGCAGCCGTTGCGAACTCTCGACCTTGACCGGGATGTGGTCGTCGAGCATCAGCAGCGTCATGTTGCGGCGGCTGAAGTATTGCTTAATTGCGAGGATCTGGCGGCGGTAGCGGAGCGGGTCCTGCGCCAGCAGGCGCAACTCGCTCAGGCTGTCGAACACGACACGGCTGGGCTTGACCCGCTCCACCTGCTCCAGGATGACCCGGACGGTCTCGCCCAGCTCGACCTCCCACGGGTGCAGCAGGGTCGTGCTGTTGGCCGGGCCAAGCATCTGCTCGGCGCTCTCCAGCTCGAACATCTCGATGCCGTCGAGGCTCCAGCCATGGCTGTCGGCCACCACGCGCAGCTCGTCGGCCGTCTCGGACAGGGTCACATAGAGGCCACGCTCGCCGGCCGCCCGGCCGTTCAGCAGAAACTGCAACGCCAGCGTCGTCTTGCCCGAGCCCGGGCCGCCCTCGACGAGATATATCCGGTTGTCGAGGAAGCCGCCGCCCAGGATCTCATCAAGGCCGGTAACGCCGGTGGAGATGCGAGGCGGAGCGGAGGGCATGGCGGCCTATCAGATTGTCGACGGAAACGTCTGTCCGTGGACGCGTGATGAAGGAGGAGGTTGCCTCGTGCTGTCGTATCTATTGGTCGCCGTGGGCGGCGCGCTCGGCAGCGTCGGGCGCTACTGGCTCGGCGGCGTCGCCGCACGATCGCTCGGCGCGTCGTTTCCATGGGGGACGGTGCTGGTCAACATCCTCGGATCGTTCGTCATCGGCGCGTTCCTGGCCGCCGGACGACACGACGTCCGGCTGGGCGGCCCGGAGGCACAGGCTCTGGTGATGGTCGGGCTGTGTGGCGGGTTCACCACGTTCTCCGCGTTCAGCCTGCAGACGGTCGAACTGCTGCACGAGGGACGGGCCGCCGCCGCGCTCGCCAACGTCGCCCTGTCGGTCGTGCTATGCCTGCTCGCCACGGCCGCCGGGATGGCGCTGTTCGGAGCGGGGCGTCCAGCATGAGCGACACGGCCAACGAGATGATGGGCGAATACTGGGCCGGGGCCGGCGGCGACCGCTGGCTCGCGAACGAGCGGTTGCTGGAACGCCAGATGGGTGCCATCGGCGACCGACTGCTCGAGGTCGCGGCGTTGCGCCCGGGCGAGCGGGTGATCGAGATCGGTTGCGGCACCGGCTTGCTGGCCGCGCAGATCGCCGCCGCCGTGGCGCCGGGGTCGTTGCTGGCGGTGGACATCTCCGAACCGTTGCTGGCGGTCGCCCGGCGCGACGTGCCGACCGTGGAGTTTCGGCACGCCGACGCGCAGACCGACGCGTTGCCGGCCGGCCACGACCTCGCGCTGTCGCGGTTCGGCGTGATGTTCTTCGCCGATGCCGGCGTGGCGTTCGCCAACATCCGCCCGCGCCTGCAGCCGGGTGGGCGGTTGTGCTTCGTGTGCTGGGCGCCGGTTGCCGACATCCCGTGCTGGTCCGGGCCGCTGTCCATCGCCGTCGCGCACCTCGGGATGCCCGAACCGACGCCACCCGAAACACCGGGGCCGCTGTCGTTGTCGGACCCGACCCGGGTGCGTGGCGTGCTGGCGGCGGCCGGGTTCGCCGACGTGGAAATCCGGACCGAGACGGTGCCGACCCGCCAGGACAGCCTGTACGACGCGGTGACGCTGGCCATCACCATGGGACCGGCCGGCGCGCTGATGAAGGCGAAAGAGGCCGATGCCGAAATGGTCGCGGCGATCCGGGCGGAGATCACCCGCGACTGGCGCCAGTATGAAGTGGCCGGGGGCGCGGCGGTCCCGGCGCGGGTGCATTTCGTGACCGCGCTCAACCCGGGCTGAGCGCGTCCGCCAAGCGGGCCATGCCGTCGCCGGGCTGGCCGAACCGCAGCCAGGTCGGGTGATCGGCAAAGCGACGGACGGCGATCCCACGACCGGCTAGGCGATCATGCAACGCCGGCGTGTCGGCGGCCTCCGCAAGCCGGAACAGCCGCGTCCCACCGATCACGCGCAGCCCCGCCCGCACCAGCACCTGGTCGAGTTGCGCGGTTTCGCGCGCCAGCCGGTCGCGGGTCGCCGCGAGCCACGCCCCGTCCTCCAGCGCCCGCCGGCCGATTGCGATCGCCGGCCCGGACACCGCCCACGGGCCGAGCGCGTCGCGGATGATGCTGGCCCGCGCGGCACTCGCGATGGCGAAACCCAGTCGCAACCCGGCCAAGCCGTAGGTCTTGCCAAACGACCGCAGCACGATCAGCGCCGGATGCGCGTGTGCCGCCACGCTGAGCGGCGGGTCTTCCAAATCGGCGAACGCCTCGTCCACGATGACCGTGCCGCCCATGTCCGCAAGCTCCAGCACATCGTCCGGCGTGTGCCGCAACCCGTTCGGGTTATTGGGATTGCATAGCACGACGGTCTGCGCCGCCTGTCGGTCCACCAACGCCGAACCGGCGCGTGCCCAGGCGTTCGCGTGCTCGGCGTAGGTCGGCCCAACCACGTGCACGGCGGTCGACGGGAACAGCCGGGGCAGCAGGTCGATCAGCAGCTCGGTGCCGGGAGCCGCCACCACGCGCGCCGGGTCGGCCACGCCATACGCGGCGGCGGCGGCGGCTTCGAGCGCCCGCGCGTCGGTCGGTTCGGGCAAGCGTTCCAGGCAACCCGGCGGTAGCGACGGCACGGGATACGGCACCGGGTTGATGCCGGTGGACAGGTCGAGCCACGGCGTCTGCGCGTCGAGGTAGGCGGCGCGCAGGGCGACAAGCGTGCCGCCGTGCTCTATCGACTCGGTCACAGTCAAACGGCGTCGCTCCCCTGCCTCACGGTCTCACCATCGCTGCCGCCGCCCTGCTGGTCGAGGCGGCGTGCGGCTACCCCGACGCCCTGTTTCGCGCGATCAAGCATCCGGTGGTCTGGGCCGGCGCGCTGATCGGCGCGTTGGATCGCCGGCTCAACCGTGGCTCACACCGCCGCATCGCCGGCGTCGTCGCCGTGCTGATCCTCGCCGGGTCGGCGATCCTGCCCTCGGACGCGTTGTCGCGCCTGCTGCCCTGGCCGGTGCTGGCGATGCTGGCCAGTACGCTGCTCGCCCAACGCAGTCTGTATTCCTTCGTCGCGGCGGTGGCGACGGCGCTCGAGACGGGTGGCTTGCCGGCGGGCCGGGCGGCGGTGGCCCACATCGTCGGCCGCGACTCTTCGTCGCTCGACACGGCGGGCGTGGTCCGGGCGGCGATCGAAAGTCTGGCGGAAAATTTCTCCGACGGCGTGACGGCGCCGGCGTTCTGGTGCGGCGTCGCGGGCCTGCCGGGCATCGCGCTCTACAAGGCGATCAACACCGCCGACAGCATGATCGGCCACCGGACGCCGCGTCACGAGGCGTTTGGCTGGGCGGCGGCGCGGCTCGACGACGCGATCAACCTGCCGGCCTCCCGCCTGTCGGCGCTGTGGCTGGCGCTCGCGTCCGGCCACCCCGCGACGGCGCTGCGGGCAGTGTGGCGCGACGCGCGACGCCATCGCTCGCCCAACGCCGGCTGGCCGGAGGCGGCGATGGCGGGCGGCCTCGGCCTGCGGCTGGCCGGGCCGCGCGTCTACGGCGGCGTGCTGGTGGCCGATAGCTGGATGGGATCGGGCCGCGCGGACGCCACGGTCGCCGACCTACGGCGGGCGTTGCGGGTTTATCGGCGCGCCTGCGCCATCCAGGTGATTATCGTGGTGGCGCTGGCACTTATCGCGCGAGGCTGAGCAGCCGCTCGACGTCCATGTGGGCTTCGAGGTGGCCGGCCAGCGCGTCCAGCGCCGCCTCGACCGCCGCGTCGTGCGACACCGACGAGGTGGCGCCGAACCTCATAAGCCACGCCACCCGCCCCGCGTCGGCGGCAAACAGGCCGTGGACGTAAGTGCCGGCGATCCGGCCATCCGCCGACACCGCGCCGTCGCGCCGCCCGTCGTCGAACGTCAGGAACGGCCGCGCACAGTCCGGGCCGGTGGTGGTGCCGAGGTGCATCTCGTAGCCTTCGAACGCGCCGGCGCGGACCGGCGCCAGCCGCTTGTCGCCGCCCAGCACCGTGTCGACGTCGAGCAACCCCAGCCCGGCGACGGAGCCCGCCGGTCCCTCGACGCCGCCCGGGTCGGCGACGCTGCGGCCGAGCATCTGGTAGCCGCCGCACACGCCCAGCACCCGGCCGCCGGCCCGCGCGTGGGCGCGGATGTCGATGTCCCAGCCCTCGGCGTGCAATGCCGCGAGGTCGGCGATGGTCGCCTTGGAGCCCGGCAACAGGATCAGGTCCGCGTCGCGTATCGGCTGGCCGCGCTCGACCAATCGCAGGTCGACGTCCGGTTCGGCGCGCAACGGGTCGAGGTCGTCGAAGTTGGCGATCCACGGCAGCAGCGGCACCGCGATCCTGAGCGCCGCACCCGGCTTGCGTTGCTCGGTCTGTTCCGCCAGATCGGCCGCGTCCTCCGCCGGCAGCGCCCGCGCGCAATCGGTGTGCGGCACCAGCCCCAGCGCCGGCCAGCCGGTGCGGGCGGCGATCATCGCCATGCCGTCGGCGAACAGCGTCAGGTCGCCGCGCATCCGGTTGACCACGAAGCCCGCCACCATCGCCCGGTCGGCCGGATCGAGCACCGCGTGGGTGCCGACCAGGCTGGCGATCACCCCGCCCCGGTCGATGTCGCCGATCACCACGACCGGCACGTCCGCCGCGCGGGAAAAACCCATGTTGGCGATGTCGTTGGCGCGCAGGTTGATCTCGGACGCACTGCCCGCCCCCTCCACCAGCACGATGTCCGCCTCGCGGCACAACCGGCCGAAACTCTCGAGCACGCGGGGCAACAGGCTGATCTTGATGGTTTGATACTCGCGTGCCCGCGCGGTCCCGGCGACCCGGCCCTGCACCACCAGCTGCGCCCCGATGGCACTCTGCGGTTTCAGCAGCACCGGGTTCATGTGCACGCTGGTCGGCACCCGGCACGCGCGGGCCTGCAACGCCTGGGCGCGGCCGATCTCGCCGCCGTCGGCGGTGACCGCTGCGTTGTTGCTCATGTTCTGCGGCTTGAACGGGCGCACGCTGAACCCGCGCAGGGTCAGCGCCCGGCACAGGCCCGCCACCAGCACCGACTTGCCGACGCCCGAGCCGGTGCCCTGGAACATCAGCGCCCGGGTCAGAACTCGATCCCCGGCTGCGCCCGCACCCCCGCCGCGAAATGGTGTTTTACCGCCACCATCTCGGTCACCAGGTCGGCCGCCTCGATCAGCGCCGGCTTGGCGTTGCGCCCGGTGACGACGACGTGCAACCCCGGCCGTCGCGCCGCGAACGCTGCCAGCACGTCGTCGAGCGGCAGGTAGTCGTAGCGCAGGGCGATGTTCAGCTCGTCGAGCACCAGCAGCGCGATGTCGGGGTCGGCCATCAGCTCCAGCGCCCGCTGCCACGCGGCGGTGCAGGCGGCGACGTCACGGGCGCGGTCCTGCGTCTCCCAGGTAAAACCCTCGCCCATGGTATGCCACGCCAGCCGCCCGCCCCCGAGCTCGAGCAACATCCGCCGCTCGCCGGTGTCCCACGCACCCTTGATGAACTGCACGACGCCGACGCGCTTGCCCTGGCCGAGCATTCGCACGACCAGGCCGAGGGCGGCAGTCGACTTGCCCTTGCCCGGCCCGGTGTGGACCATCAGCAGGCCTTTTTCGGTGATCGTCTTGGACGCGACCTCGGCGTCCTGCACGGCCTTTCGTTTTTTCGCCTTCTCGGCGTGACGCGCGTCGTCGCTCATTGCGAACCCTTCAGAATCAACGGTAAGCCGGCCACCACGAACACAACGCGATCGGCGCGCGCCGCCACCGCCTGATGCAACCGCCCCGCCGCGTCGCGGAACGCCCGCGCCAGCGCGTTGTCCGGCACGATGCCAAGCCCGACCTCGTTGCTGACCAGCACAGTCGGGTCGCGCCGATCCAACGAATTCAGCAACTTGAAAGTCGCGGCGTCGATGTCGTGCTCGCCAAGCAGGAGATTGCTCAGCCAGAGCGTCAGGCAATCCACCAGCACCGGACCCGGTGCCCGCAGCGCCTCGTCGAGTTTTATCGGAGCCTCGACGGTGTTCCATCCCGGCACCCGCCCGTCCCGATGCGCGGCGATCCGCGTTCTCATCTCGGCGTCGAACGCCTGCGCGGTCGCGATGTAGGTCCACGGCGGCGGGTGCGCGGTGACGAGGCTCTCGGCGTAGGTGCTTTTGCCGGACCGGGCGCCGCCGAGCACGAAGGTGACGCCCTGGACGGGTGCGGGCGCGGAAGCGTATGTCATTGCTCGGAAGGTCCTTCCCACGCGGAAGGTGAAAAGGGAATGCGGTGCGGGTCGTCAAAAGCCCAATGCCGCGGCTGCGCCCGCAACTGTAAGCGGAAAGCTGCTCGCCGGATGCCACTGGGTCACACCCCGGGAAGGTTGGCGAGGAGCGCTCGATCCGTGAGCCAGGAGACCTGCCCTCCACGACCACCGCGCGCCGTGCGGGATGCCACGGTTGCGTGCCTGCCTCGCGACGTCGTGGCCGACCTATGGTGGTTGGACGCGCCGGCATCCCATGGCCGCACGCTGTCGATGGGATGCCGATGTCCGAACCACGCCCCGTTCTCTATGTCTGCCTCACCTGCCGCGCCGGCCGCGAACTGGCCGAGGGTGCTGTGCCGCCCGGCGCGCTGCTGCACGCGGAACTGGCGCGGCTGGTGGCCGCCGATCCGTTGGTGACACTCCGCCACGTCAGCTGCATGGCGAGTTGCGAGACCGGCTGTGCCGCCGCGATCGCGATGCCGGGCAAGTGGACCAACCTGCTCGGCCGCCTCGACGTGCCGCTGGCCGCCGACCTCCTGGCCTACGCGCGGCTGTACGCGGCCTCGCCGACCGGAACGGTGATGCCGTCCAAGCGCCCGGCGTCGCTGCCGCCGCGCATGGTGCTGGGCCGGGTGCCGGACATCGCGGCATGAACAAGATCCCCGCCACTATCGTCACCGGCTTCCTCGGGGCAGGCAAGACCACCCTGGTGAGGCACGTCCTGGAGCACGCCGGCGGCCGGCGGATCGCGGTGATCGTCAACGAGTTCGGGGCGCTCGGCATCGACGGCGAGACGCTGCGCGCGTGCGGGATCGAGGGCTGCGAGGACGAGGACATCGTCGAGCTGTCGAACGGCTGCCTGTGCTGCACCGTCGCCGACGACTTTGTCCCCACCATGACCGCCCTGCTCGACCGGGCCCGCCCGCCGGAGCACATCCTGATCGAGACGTCGGGACTGGCATTGCCAAAACCGTTGTTGAAAGCATTCGACTGGCCGGCGATCCGGTCGCGGGTGACGGTCGACGGGGTGATCGCGGTGGTGGACGGCCCGGCGGTCGCGGCCGGCCGGTTCGCCGACGACCCCGAGGCGGTGGCGCGGCAGCGGGCCGAGGACAGCTCGGTCGAGCACGACAACCCGCTGGCCGAGGTGTTCGAAGACCAGCTCACGTGCGCCGACATGGTGTTGGTCAACAAGGCCGACTTGCTGGACGCGAAAAGCCTCGCGCGGGTGAAGGCGGAGATCCGTGCGGCGCTGCCTCGCGCGGTGAAAATCGTGGCGGCGCGGAACGGACGGATCGAGACCGCCGTGCTGCTCGGGCTGCTCGCCGCCGCCGAGGACGACATCGCGTCGCGGCCATCGCACCACGACGCCCTGGACGGCGAGCACGAGCACGACGATTTCACCTCGTTCGTGGTGCCGCTGCCCGAGATTGCCTCGGCCGACGAGCTGGTCGCGAAACTCCGAGCGGCGACGGCGGCGCACGACGTGCTGCGGATGAAGGGGTTCGTCGCCGTCGCGGGCAAGCCGATGCGGCTGGCGATCCAGGGCGTCGGCGACCGGTTCCGGCAGCAGTTCGACCAGCCCTGGCCGGCGGGTGCCCCGCGCGCCGGGCACATGGTGGTGATCGGCCGCAGCGGGCTCGACGCGGCGGCGATCGCCGCGATGATCGCCTGAAATGCACCTGCTGGTCCGCGAGAGCCGGTCGCTGGACGACGAGGTAGGCGTGGTCGAGCTCGGCCACTCGCCCGCCGACCTGGTGCTGCTGTCGTTCTCCGACGCCGACCTCGGGGCCGCCGCGAGCGCCTGGGAACAGCTGCCGGAGCCACGCCCGACGCTGCGGCTGGCGAATTTAGCCGCACTGGCGCACCCGATGTCGGTCGACCTGTACGCCGAGCAGGTGGTGGCCCACGCAAGCTGCGTCGTGGTGCGGCTGCTGGGCGGGATCGACTACTGGCGCTACGGCGCCGAGGAGTTTTCCGCAATTTGTAAGCGCGCGGGCGTCGCCCTGGCGTTCATTCCCGGCGACGAACGGCGGGACGCGGCGCTGGCCGAGTTGTCGACGGTCGCTGACCTCGACATCCTCGACGGTTACTTCCGACAAGGAGGTCCGGCCAATCTGGGTCAGGCGTTGCGCTTCGCGGCGCGGCTCGGTGGCATCGGCGAGGGTGCGACACAGCCCGTCGAGGCCGTGTCGCAAGCGGGCGAGATGGCGTTGGCGGTGCCGGCGACCGGCCCGCTCGGCACGGCGGCGATCGTGCTCTACCGCTCGCACCTGCTGAGCGGCGACGTGGCCCCGATTATCGCCATGGCGGACGCACTCGCGGCGCGCGGGCTTGGCGTGCGGGCGATCCATGTCGCCAGCCTGAAGGAGCCCGAGGCGGCGGCGCTCACCGCGCGCCTGCTGCGGGAGTGGCGGCCTTCGGTGGTGCTGACCGCAACCAACTTTTCCGCCCGCGCGGGGGATGCGTCGCCGCTGGACGCGGCTGGCGCGCCGGTGCTGCAGCTGGTGCTGGCGGGTGGTTCCCGCGAGGCTTGGGTCGCGTCGTCGCGCGGCCTGTCGCCCGCCGACCTCGCGATGCAGGTCGTGTTGCCGGAGCTGGACGGGCGGCTGCTGACGACCGCGATCTCGTTCAAGGCGCAGTCCGAGCCGCACGCCGGCCTGGAGTTCAGCCGTATGGTCCACGCGCCGGACGCGGACGGCGTGGCGCTGGCCGCCGACCGTGCCGCCGGCTGGGCGAGGCTGGCGGCCACTCCGCGCTCCGACAAAAGAGTGGCGCTGGTTCTGTCCGACTATCCGGGCGCGCATGGCGGGCAAGTCGGTCACGCGGTCGGCCTCGACAGCCTCGCGAGCGTCGACGTCATCGCTGCCAGCCTGCGCCGGGCGGGCTACGACGTGGCCGATGGTGCCGCCGCGCTGTGCCACGCCGAACCGACGCCCACCCTCGATCTGGCGACCTATCAAGCGCTGTTTTCGTCGCTGCCGGAGCCGACGCAGGCGGCGATTCTGGCGGCGTGGGGCGAGCCGGTCGGGCCGTTCCAGCACGCGCAAATCCGGCTCGGCAACCTTACCGTGGCCGTCCAGCCCGACCGGCAGGCGGGCTATCACGACCCCGACGCGCCGCCGTGCCACGGCTATGTCGCATTCTATTTCTGGCTGCGCGGCCACCACGCAATGGTCCACCTCGGCGCGCACGGCACGCTCGAGTGGCTGCCGGGCAAGGCCGTCGCCCTGTCCGCCGCCTGCGTGCCGGCGGCGCTGATCGGCGGGATGCCGGTGATCTACCCGTTCATCGCCAACAACCCGGGCGAGGCGGCGGCGGCCAAGCGGCGGCTGGGTGCGGTCGTGCTCGGCCACCTGACCCCGCCGCTGACCCGCGCCGGCACGCACGGCGCAGCGCGCGAGGTGGAACGGTTGCTCGACGACTACGCCGCCGCCGACGGCCTGGACCGGCGCCGCACCACCCTGCTCCGCCGCGACATCCTGGCGCAGGCAACCGAGGCGGGGTTGCTGGCGGAGAGCGGCGTCGACCCCGGCACCGACGACGACGCGGCGCTGGCCCGGCTCGACGCGTATTTGTGCGACGTCAAGGACATGCAGATCCGCGACGGCCTGCATATCTTCGGCCGCGCGCCCGAGGCCGGCGCGCGGGGCAAAATCCTGGCGAGCTTGCCGGCGGGCAGCGAGGCGGCGCTGGACCGCTCGGCGCCGGATGAGATGGCGGCGTTGCTGGCCGCACTCGACGGGCGGTTCGTGGTACCCGGGCCGGCCGGTGCCCCGACCCGGGGGCGGGCCGACGTGCTGCCGACCGGGCGGAACCTGTATTCGATCGACCCGCGCGCGGTGCCGACGCGGGCCGCGATGACGCTCGCCGCCCGCGCCGCCGACGACCTGCTGCGCCGCCACCTGCAGGACCACGGCGACTGGCCGCGCAGCCTGATGGTCGACCTCTGGGGCAGTGCGACGATGCGAACCGGCGGCGAGGAGCTGGCGCTGGCGTTGATCCTGATCGGCGCGGCACCGGTGTGGGATGCGGCGTCGAACCGCGTGTCGGCGGTCGAGATCGTGCCGCTGGCGTTGCTCGACCGGCCGCGCGTGGACGTGACGCTGCGGATCTCCGGCCTGTTCCGCGACGCGTTCGGGGCACAGATAGAACTGTTCGACATGGCGACGCGGATGGTGGCGGCGCGCGACGAGGCCGCTGCGTGGAACCCGCTGGCGGCCAGCGGCACGACCGCGCGGGTGTTTGGCCCCGCGCCCGGCGGCTACGGTTCGGGCGTTTCGGACATCTTGGCGCGCGATCCGTCCGCCGACGCCGAACGGCTGGGCGCCGCGTATCTCGCCGCCTCCGCACACGGTTACGGCCGCGACGCCGGCGATTTCGCGGCCAGGGTCGCGACCGCCGATGCGTTCGTGCGGGCGCAGGACCATGCCGAGATGGACGTGCTGGAAGGCACCGAGCACGCCGCGCACTCGGGCGGGTTTGCCGCCGCCGCCGCGATGCTGGGCGGCACGGCCGCACTCTACCACCTCGACACGTCGCGCCCCGACGCGCCGCGCGCCCGCACGCTGGTCGAGGAGATTGCGCGCGTCACCCGGGGCCGGGCCGCGAACCCGACGTGGATCGCGGGCCAGATGCGACACGGCTACCGGGGAGCCGCCGAAATCCTGCGCGCGGTGGAGGGCTTGCACGCGTTTGCCGCGACCGTGCCGGCGCGGTTCGACACGCAGTTTTCGCTGCTGTTCGACGCGACGCTGGGCGAGCCGGCGGTCGATGCGTTCCTGCGCGACGTCAACCCGCAGGCGCGCGACGCGATGCGGGCGCGGTTCGAGGACGCCCGCGCCCGCGACCTGTGGCGGGTGACGCGCAACAGCGTCGTGGCGGCGCTCGCGTGATCCGCGGCTGGTGCCCAACGCTGGACGCGCCGATGCAGACCGGCGACGGCTGGCTGGTGCGGGTCAAGCCGCCGCTGGGCGTGCTGCACGCCCAGACCCTGCCCGCGTTCGCCGCCGCGTGCCGCCGGTACGGCAACGGCACGGTCGAGATCACCTCGCGCGCCGCGATCCAGGTGCGCGGGCTGGCCGAGCACGGCATCGCCCCGTTCGCCGCCGCAATGGCCGAACTGGGCCTGGCCACACCGAACGAGCGCCGCCGCGTCGTCACCGTGGCGCCGATGCTGGGCGAGACGGTGGCGGGGCTGGTGCCCGAGATCGAGGCCGCGCTGCCGCTGTTGCCGCCAAAAATGTTCGTGGCGCTGGATGGTGGCGCGCTGCCGATCGGCGACATCGGTGCCGATTTCTACCTGCGTCCGGATGGCGACGTGGCGGCCCTGGTCGACGCGGCACAGGCGTTCCTGCGGCTGAACCCGTTGCCGCGCCGCAGACGCGGAGTGCCTGTGACAGCGCCCCCGGTGATCGGCCGTCATGCCGCCGGGTTCGTCGCCGGTGTGCCGTTCGGCGAAATGCACGCCGACACGCTGGTCGAGTTGGCGCGGCTGTCCGGCGACGGCACGCTGCGGCCCACCCCTTGGCGCGGCGTGCTGTTGCCCGAATGCCAGACCGCCGACGGCATCGAGCGGCTGGGGTTGATCGTCGATCCGGCCGATCCCCGACTGCGCGTCACCGCCTGCCCCGGCGGGCCGGCCTGCGCCAGCGGCAGCGTGCCGGCCCGCGCCGACGCGGCCACGTTGCGGCCCGTGAGCGGCTTCATCCACGTCTCGGGGTGCGCGAAAGGGTGCGCCCATCCCGGCGCGGCCCCGATCACGCTGGTCGGCAACGAGGGCCGCTACGACGTTGTTTATGCAGGACGTGCGAGTGATGTCCCAGCACGACGAGACCTGACGTTCGCCGAGGCGATAGCGTGAGCCACGTCTACGAACGCGATGGCGCCGCAATATATGAACGATCGTTCGCGACGATTCGCGCCGAGGCCGACCTGTCCGGGTTCGCGCCGGAAGACACGGTGGTAGCCGTGCGCATGATCCACGCCTGCGGCATGGTCGACCTCGCGCGCGATATCTCATTCTCCCCCGGCTTCTCGGTCACCGCCCGCGCGGCGCTGGCGGCCGGCGCGCCGGTGTTGTGCGACAGCCGCATGGTGGCCGACGGGGTGACGCGCGCCCGCCTGCCCGCCGGCAACGCGGTCGTCTGCACGCTGGCCGACGCGGCCACGCCGGCGCTGGCACAGCGGCTCGGCACCACCCGCTCCGCCGCCGCGCTGGAGCTTTGGGGCGAGCGGCTGGCCGGCGCGGTGGTCGCAATCGGCAACGCGCCGACCGCGCTGTTCCACCTGCTTGACATGCTGGACGCCGGAGCGCCCCTGCCCGCCGCGATCGTCGGCGTGCCGGTCGGCTTCGTGGGTGCCGCCGAGAGCAAGGACGCGCTGGCCGCCTGGAACCGCGTGCCGTTCGTGATCGTGCGCGGGCGGCGCGGCGGTAGTGCGATGGCAGCGGCGGCGGTCAATGCGCTAGCGAGTGCGCGCGAGTGAGCGGCACGCTGCACATCGTCGGCCTCGGCCCCGGCGACCCCGACCTGATGACGGTCAAGGCTGCCAGAACAGTGGGTTGCGTGCCCGTGGTCGCGTTCTTCGCCAAGCGCGGCAACGCCGGCCACGCGCGCACCATGGTCGAGGGCATGATGGCCCCCGGCGTCGAGGAGTTGCGGCTGGACTACCCGTTCACCACCGAAATCTCGGTGCACGACCCGCGCTATGCCGAGGGTATCGCGGCGTTCTACGCCGTCGCCGCCGAACGCCTCGCGGGGCCGCTGACGGAGGGCCGGGACGTGGCGCTGCTGTGCGAGGGCGACCCGTTCTTCTACGGCTCGTCGCTGGCGTTGCTCGACCGGCTCGGCGGCCGGTTCAGGACGGAGGTGATCCCGGGCGTCTCCGGCATGTCCGGCTGCTGGACCCGCGCGCACCTGCCGATGACGCACGGCGACGACGTGCTTTCCGTATTGCCCGGCACATTGGATGTCGAAAGCCTGGCGCGGCGGTTGAACGGCTGCGACGCGGCGGTGGTGATGAAGCTCGGTCGCAACCTGCCCAAAGTCGCCGAAGCGGTGCGGGCGGCGGGGTTGCTCGACCGTGCCGTCTATGTCGAGCGCGGCACCATGGCGGGCGAACGCGTCGTGCCGCTGCGCGAGATGGCCGGTGAGCGTGCGCCGTATTTCAGCATGGTGCTGATCCCCGGCCGGCAGCGTCCGCGGTGACGCTGTTCGTGATCGGCCTCGGCCCCGGAGCCGCCGACCTGCTGACGCCGCGTGCCGCCGAACTGCTGGCCACCGTGACCGACCTGGTCGGCTACGCGCCGTATGTCGCCCGCGTCGCCGAGACCGGCCAGGTGCGCCACACCAGCGACAACCGGGTCGAGCTCGACCGCGCCCGGCACGCGCTGACGCTGGCGGCGGCGGGACGGCAGGTTGCGGTGGTGTCGTCCGGCGACGCGGGGGTGTTCGCGATGGCCAGCGCCGTGTTCGAGGCGGTGGAGCACGGCGACCCCGCCTGGCGCGGCCTGGATATCGAGGTGGTGCCGGGCATCTCGGCGATGATGGTGGTGGCGGCCCGGATCGGCGCGCCGCTCGGCTCGGATTTCTGCGCGATCTCGCTGTCGGACAATCTGAAACCGTGGCCGCTGGTGCTGCGGCGGCTGCAAGCTGCGGCCGGAGCGGGGTTTGCCATCGCCCTCTACAACCCGCTGTCGCTGGCCCGCCCCTGGCAACTCGGCGCGGCACTCGACGCGCTACGGACGGTGCTGCCGGGAACGGTGCCGGTGATGTTCGCCACCGCCGTGAGCCGACCGGAGGAAAGCGTCACGATCAGCTTGCTAAGCGACGCCGATCCGGCGTGCGCCGACATGCGGACGCTGGTGCTGGTCGGCACCGAGGCGACCCGGACGATCGCGCGCGCGGATGGCGGCGTGTGGCTCTACGCCCCCCGCTCGGCCAGCCACGCCAGCGCGTCCGAGACGGTCGTGACCGCCATATCGAGGGTAGCGTGAGGCCGCTCGATCATCACGACGGGGATGCCCAGCGCGCGCGCAGCATCGAGTTTGGCGTGCGTCGCCGTCCCGCCGGCGTTCTTGGTCACCAGGATGTCCACGCCGTCGGCCATGAGCCGCAGTTCGTCGGCCAGCTCGAACGGTCCCCGCGCGGTGACGATGCGAACGTCCGGCGGCAGGTCGGCGGGGTCGGGCGGCTCGACCGAGCGCAGGATGTAGCGGTGCCAGGGTGCCGCCCGCAGTGGTGCCACGTCCTGCCGGCCGATGGTGACGAACACCGTCTTGCGAGTGGAGCCGAGCGCCGCGACCGCCTCGGCCATGGTCCCGACCCGCGTCCACCGGTCGCCGTCGGTCGCGACCCAGGGGGGGCGGTGGAGCGCAAGCAACGGCACGCCAGTGGCGCGGGCGGCGGCCACGGCGTTCGCCGACATCTGCGCGGCGAACGGGTGGGTGGCATCGATCAGCGCGGCGACCCGCTCGGCGCGAAGATACCGGCACAGGCCTTCGATGCCGCCAAAACCCCCGACCCGCGTCGGCAGCGGTTGCGCCGCCGGCTCGCGGGTGCGACCGGCCAGCGAGATAGTGGCGTAGTAGCGCGGATCGCCGGCCAGCGCCGCACCGAGTTGCCGGGCCTCGGCGGTGCCGCCCAGCACGAGTACGCGCAATGACCCCATGGCTGCGTATCGTCGGCATCGGCGAGGACGGAGTCGATGGCCTTTCGGTCCGCGCCCGCCGCGCCATCGGCGGTGCGGCGCTGGTCGTCGGCGGCGCGCGGCACCTGGCCTTGGCCGATCCGCTGATCGCCGGCGAGCGACTGGCCTGGCCCAGCCCGATCGAGGCAGCGTTCCCGGCGATCATCGCTCGACACGGCGAGCCCGTGGTGGTGCTCGCGTCCGGCGATCCGTCGTTCTACGGCATCGCCACGACGCTCGCAGCCGTGGTGCCGGCGGCCGAGACCGAGATCGTGCCCGCGCCGTCCAGCGTGTCGCTCGCCTGCGCGCGACTGGGCTGGGCGGTGCAGGATGTGGCCGTCGTGTCCAGCTGCGGCCGCCCGCTCGCCGCCATCCGCCCGCACTTGCACGACGGCGCGCGGTTGATCGTGCTGTCGGCGGACGCGACCACGCCTGCCGTCCTGGCGGTCATGCTGGAGATGTTGGGGTTCGGCGCGTCGCGGCTGCGTGTGATGGAGCGCCTCGGCGGACCGCATGAACGGGTGACGGACAGCGTGCCGAGCGACGTCGCGGCGCTCAATCTCGTGGCGGTCGAAGTCCAGGGCAGCAAGCCAGTGTCCCTAGCGGCGGGACGGCCGGACGAGTTGTTCGAGCATGATGGGCAGATCACCAAGTCCGAGATCCGCGCGATGACGTTGGCGGCGTTGGCGCCATCGCCCGGGGCGCTGCTGTGGGACGTCGGCTGCGGCTCCGGCGCGGTCGGGATCGAGTGGTCGCTGGCCCATCCCGCCTGCCGCGCGATTGGCATCGAGGCCGACGCGACCCGCGCCGACCGGGCCGCCCGCAACGCGGTTGCACTCGGCGTGCCGTCGCTGCGGGTGGTGCGTGGGGCGGCACCCGACGCCTTGGCCGGGCTGCCGACGCCGGACGCGGTGTTCGTCGGCGGCGGGGCCGAGGACGGCGTGCTGGACGTGGCCTGGGCGGCACTGCGGCCGGGCGGGAAATTCGTTGCCAATGCGGTGCTGGCGGAGACCGAAGTCAGGCTGTTCGAGGCCTTTACGAGACACGGCGGCAGCCTGACCCGGCTGTCGGTCGAGCGGCTGGGCGTGCTGGGCGGCGGCCATGGCTTCCTGCCGGCGCGGCCGATCACGCAATGGGCGGCGACCAAGTGAGCATCGTCGTCGGCGTCGGCTGCCGCGCGAACGTGCCCGCCGAGGCGTTCGTGGCGTTGATCGCGCAGGCGCTGGCCGGGCGCACGGCAACGGCGTTGGCAACCCCGGCCTTCAAGGCGGACGACGCGGGACTGCGCAAGGCGGCTCAGGCGCTAAGACTGCCGGTCTGGCCGATCGACGACGCGGCTCTGGCGCGTGCTCAGTCCGGTTGCGTCACCCGTTCGCCGGTCGCGGAACGCGAAACCGGGTTCGCCAGCGTGGCCGAGGCGGCGGCGCTCGCCGCTAGGCCGGGTGCGACGCTGCTGCTGCCCCGGATCACCGACGGGCGGGTGACCGTGGCGCTGGCCGAGTACCCGTGACCGTCCACTTCATCGGCGCCGGTCCGGGTGCCGCCGACCTCATCACGGTACGCGGCCGCGACATCCTGGGGCGCTGCCCGGTGTGCCTCTACGCCGGCTCCCTGGTGTCGGCCGAGCTGCTGGCGTTCTGCCCCCCGGGTGCCCGTATCGTCGACACGGCACCGCTGACGCTGGACCAGATCGAGGCGGAATACGTGGCCGCCACGGGCGACGTCGCGCGCCTGCACTCCGGCGACCTGTCGATCTACAGCGCGGTGGCCGAGCAGATGCGCCGGCTGGAGCGGCACGGCATCGACTACACCGTGACCCCCGGCGTCCCCGCCTTCGCCGCGGCCGCGGCCACGTTGCGCCGGGAACTGACGGTGCCGGAGCTGGCGCAGTCGGTCGTGCTCACCCGCGTGTCCGGCCGCGCGTCGAAAATGCCGCCGGCCGAGACGCTGGCGGCGTTCGCGGCGACCGGGGCGACGCTCGCGATCCACCTGGCGATCCAGGCACTGCCCGAGATCGTCGAGGCGCTGCGCCCAACACACGGCGAAGGCTGCCCGGCGGCGATCGTGGCGCGGGCGAGCTGGCCGGACGAGATCGTGCTGCGCGGCACGCTCGGCACGCTGGAAGCGCTGCTGGCCGAGACGCCGATCGAGCGGACGGCGCTGATCCTGGTCGGCCGCGCGCTCGCACCGGCGGGCTTCAGGGACAGCGCGCTATACGATGGCTCGCACGCGCGGCGGTTCCGGTGAGGCTAGACGGGCGCGAAGCCGTGGCGGCCCACCAGCGCGCCGGTGCGGTCGAACAGCACGGTTTCGAGCTCGACCCGGGCGGGACGCAGCGCCGCCGCCGCGACGTTCCAGGCGCCGTCGGCCACCGTGTCGCCAAGCCGCAGCCCGGCCGCGTCAGCGATCGCGAACGCTTCCGCGACGGTGTTGGCGGACGCGATACGGGCGGCGATTTCGGGCGGCGTCTCCCGCGCGAGTACCGAAAGATCGACTTCGCCGCGACGGGAGTGCAGGTCGAGGAAGCCTTGCGCCAGCTTGCTCATCTTGGCGACGCCGCCGGCCACGGTGACGCGCGCGACCGGGTGGGTGCGGAGGTATTTCAGCATACCGCCGACAAAATCGCCCATCTCGATCAACGCCGAGTCGGGCAACCCGTGCAGGCGCTGGACGGCGATCTCGGACGTGTTGCCGGTGGCGCCCGCGACGTGGCCGAGGCCGGTCGCGCGCGCGACGTCGATGCCGCGATGGATGCTGTCGATCCAGGCGGCGCAGGAATACGGCACGACGATGCCGGTGGTGCCGAGTATCGACAGGCCGCCGACGATGCCGAGCCGGCCGTTCAACGTGCGCTCGGCCAGCTGTTCGCCGCCCGGGATGGCGATCTCGACCACGGCGTCGGGGTGCGGGGCGACCTCGGAGAGGTTGGCAAGAATCATCTGGCGCGGAATCGGGTTGATGGCCGGCTCGCCGGGCGGGATCGCGAGGCCGGGGTGGGTCACGGTGCCGACGCCCTCGCCGGCGCGAAAGACGATGCCGCCGCCGGACGGGCCGGGCGTCACGGTCACGACGATCGCCGCACCATGGGTCACGTCGGGATCGTCGCCGGCGTCCTTGATGACGGTCGCCCGCGCGCAACCCGGCCGGAGTTCGGTCGCGGCGAGGCTGAACGCGACCCGCTCGCCGCGCGGCAGCACGATCGTGACCGGGTCCGGGAACGCGCCGTCGATCAACGCGGCAAACGCGGCGCGGGCGGCGGCGGTGGCGCAGGCCCCGGTGGTCCAGCCCTTTCGCAGCGGGGTCGCGGCTTGCATGGCTGACAACATGGGGCTGATCGTCGGCGCGCCGCGCTCCGGGTCGGGTAAAACGACCATTACGTTGGCGATCCTGGCGGCGCTGCGGCGGCGCGGCATCGCGGTGCGGGCGGCCAAGTCCGGGCCGGACTACATCGACCCGGCGTTCCACGCGGCGGCGACCGGCCTGCCCTGCCCGAACCTCGACAGCTGGGCGATGCCGCCGGCGCTGGTCGGCTCGCTGATCGGCGGCGACGGCCTGCTGGTGGTCGAGTCCGCCATGGGCCTGTTCGACGGCGCCGGCCACACGCCGGGCCGCACCGGGGCGGCGGCCGACCTTGCGGCGCGGTTCGGGCTGCCGGTGGTGCTGGTGCTCGACGTGTCGGGGCAGTCGCAAACGGCGGCGGCGGTGGCGCGCGGCTTCTGGAGCCACGACCCCGGCGTGCGGGTCGCGGGCGTAATCGCCAACCGGGTCGGCAGCGAGCGCCACCAAGCGGGCATTGAGGGTGCGCTGGCGAAACTGCCGTTGCCGTTGCTGGGCGCCGTGCCGCGCGACGCGACGGTGGCGTTGCCGGAGCGGCACCTCGGGTTGGTGCAGGCCACCGAGCACGATGCGCTGCCGGCGCTGCTCGAGCGCCTCGCCGACCTCGCGGAACGGCACATCGACCTCGACGCCATCCTGGCCCTCGCGGCCCCGGTGCCGGCGGCCGGCGACATCGCGCGCGCCCTGCCGCCACCGGGGCAGCGTGTGGCGCTGGCGCGGGATGCGGCGTTCAGCTTCGTCTACGCGCATGTGCTGGACGGCTGGCGGCGGCAGGGGGCGGAGATGGTCGCGTTCTCACCGCTGGCCGACCAGCCGCCGCCGGACGATTGCGACGCCTGCTGGCTGCCGGGCGGCTATTCGGAGTTGTATGCCGGCACCCTGGCCGCGGCCGGACGGTTCCGTGCCGGAATGAGGCACTTCGCCGAGACCCGGCCGGTGCATGGCGAGTGCGGCGGCCACATGGTGCTCGGTGCCACGCTCGAGGACGCGGCCGGCGTCACGCACGAGATGCTGCACCTGCTCGGCCACGCGACCAGCTACGCGCGGCGAAAGATGCACCTCGGCTACCGCGAGGCGACGCTGTGCGAGGACGGGGTGCTGGGCCAGGCCGGCATGGTCCTGCGCGGGCACGAGTTCCACTACGCCAGCACCGTCGATGCTGGCCGCGATACCCCGTTTGCCGCCATGGTCGACGCCAACGGCACCGACCTGGGTGTTGCCGGCGGCCGGCGCGGCTACGTCAGCGGTTCGTTCTTCCATGCCATCGCAGCGCAGGGAACGACATGATTTTCGACACCATGGAGGCGCTCCGGACCGCCTGCCGCGACCTCCCGGCCGGCGACGACGCGGCGGCGGACGCGGTCATGGCGCGACAGAAAACGCTGACCAAGCCGCTCGGCAGCCTCGGCCGGCTCGAGGAGCTGGCGGCGTGGCTGGCCCGCTGGCAGCGCCGCGCCATGCCGTCGCTCGATCGGGTGGAAATCCTGATCTTTGCCGGCAACCACGGCGTCGTCGCGCGCGGCGTGTCGCCCTACCCCGCCTCGGTCACGGCCCAGATGGTCCATAACTTCAGTGTGGGGGGTGCGGCCATCAACCAGCTCGCCCGTCTGGCCGACGCGACACTCCGGGTGGTCCCGCTGCGGCTGGAGGAGCCGACCGGCGACATCGCCGAGGCCGACGCGATGGACGAACCGGCGTTCCTCGACGCGGTCGACGCTGGCTACCGCGCGGTGACGCCGGGCACCGACCTGCTGGCGCTGGGCGAGATGGGCATCGGCAACACCACCGTCGCGGCGGCGCTGGCGGCGGCGCTGTTCGGCGGCGACGGGGGGCTTTGGGTTGGCCGGGGCAGCGGGCTCGACGCGAGCGGCATGGCGCGCAAGCGGGCGGCGGTCGATGCGGCGTTGAAGCGGCAGCGGTCGGCCGACCCGCTCGACCTGGCACGCTGCCTCGGCGGGCGCGAGACGGCGGCCGTCTTCGGGGCCACGCTGGCGGCGCGATTGCTCGGCATCCCGATCGTCCTGGACGGGTTCATCTGCACCGCCGCCGCCGCCCCCTTGGCCACGATGGCGGCGGGCGGCCTCGACCACGCGATGATCGCCCACAAGTCGCACGAGGCGGGTCACGCGGGCCTGGCCGACGCGCTTGACATGGTGCCGCTGCTCGACCTTGGGATGCGGCTCGGCGAGGCGTCGGGTGCGGCGATGGCGATCCCGGTGCTGCGCGCGGCCGTCGCGTGCCACGCCGGCATGGCGACGTTCCGCGAGGCGGGCGTGTCTGATCGGGAGTAGCGTCGCCCGGCGCTGGAGCGAGGCGTGCGGTGCTACGATGCTGCTGACCCGGCTGCCGGTGGCCGCACTGGTCCACGAGGATGTGCCGATCGGGCGCATGGCGTGGGCGTTCCCGGTGGTCGGCGCGGTGGTCGGCGCGATCGGCGGTGCCGCGTTCGCGCTGGCAAGCTGGCTGCACATGCCGCCGACGCTGGCCGCGGTGGCCACGTTGGCGGCACAGCTGTTCGCCACCGGCGGGCTGCACGAGGACGGGCTGGCCGACACGGCGGACGGGCTGGGCGGCGGGCGCGACCGGGCGCGCAAGTTAGCAATCATGCGCGACAGCCGGATCGGCGCGTTCGGGGCAATGGCGCTGATGCTGGCGCTGGCGACGCGCGGTGGTGCGATCGTGGCGATCGGTGGGCCTTGGCGCGTAACCGCGGCACTGGCCGCCGCCGGGGCGCTCGGGCGGGGGGTGATGCTGCTGCCGCTGGCGTTACTTCGGCCGGCACGCGCGGATGGGCTGGCGCACGGGCTCGGGCAGCGCGGCACGGGCTCGTTGCTGGCCGGCGGCGGTCTGGCGCTGGCGGCCTGCCTGCCGCTCCCTCCGAAGGCCAGTCTGGCGGCCGTCGCCGCAGCTGTCGCCGGCGCGCTGTGGCTGAACCGGGCGGCGGCGCGGCAGATCGATGGCTACACCGGGGACATCCTCGGCGCCACGGCGGCGTTGGGCGAGTGCCTGGCGCTGGCCGGGATGGCGGCGGCGCTCCATGGTTGACCAGCGGGACTACTGGGATCGCGTCGCGCCCGCCAAGACGTTCACGCACCCGCTGGACGAGGCGTGGGTGCGCGCGACGATCGCGCCGGATGCGCGCCTGCTGGATTTCGGCTGCGGCTATGGCCGGACGCTGACGGAGCTGGCGCGGCTCGGATACCGCCACGCGGTTGGCGTGGACTTTGCCCCCGCCATGATCGCGCGCGGCCGGCGGCAATCGCCGACGCTCGATCTGCGGTCGTCGCTCGCGGAGCCGGACGGGGCGTTCGCCGCCGTGTTCCTGATGGCCGTCCTGACCTGCATCCCGGACGACGCGGAACAGGACGCGCTGGTGGCCGAGTTGCGCCGTCTGCTGCGGCCCGGTGGCGTACTCTATGTCAGCGACATGCCGTTGCAGTCGGACGCGCGCAACGTTCGACGCTACGCCGAGGCGCAACCCCGGTTCGGCGTTTATGGCGTGTTCGAGACCGACGACGGAGCGATCGTCAGACACCACACCGACCAGCGTTTCGACATGCTGTTCGCCGACTTCGAGCGGGTCGCGGTTCGCGACGTGCAACTGCAAACCATGAACGCCAATCCGGCGACGGCGCGGCAGCTGCTACTGCGGGCGGCTAGACCAGCGTGATCGACCCGAGCGCCGGTGCCACGGCCAGCAAATCCGGCGGCTCGCCCCGCAGCAGCGGACCCAGCAGCCTCAGCGGGCCGCCGTGCGAGATCACCGCGACCGGCCCCGGCTCGGCCCGCAGCGCCGCCGCGACCTCGGTCACGCGGGCGAGCAGCGCCGCCCCGCTCTCGCCGTTCGGGGGCGCGAAGTCCAGCGGATCGGCCGCCCACGCATCCAGCATCCGGCGCGGCACGTCGTCCCACGCCATCCCCTCCCAGTCGCCGAAATCGAGTTCCAGCAGTCGTGGGTCGAGCAGCATCGGTACCGCGAGGGCCTCGGCGACCAGGCGGCAGCGCGCCGACGGGCTGGACCAGACCGCCACCGGCCGGTGCGCGAGAATGCCGGCGGCCAGGCGGGCGGCGTCGGGCGGCTCGCGCAACCCGAGGTCGAGCCGGCCGTAGCAGACGCCGGGTGCCACGGCGGCCGGGGGATGGCGGACCAAAATCACCATTCGGCAGCCGCTAGAAATCGTCGTGCGACGGCTTTCACTGTAACGACCCTGCCACTACAAAGGGTTCACGCCCAAACCGTACGGTTGGGTATATAAACGGGAGATTGCATGTTCAAGAAGATGCTCACGCTGGCGGTCGCGACCGCGGCGCTGTTCGCGTTCCAGCCGGCCACCCCCGCCCAGGCCGCCGACAGCGTCGAGGTGCTGCACTGGTGGACGTCGGGCGGCGAGGCCGCGGGCCTCGCGGTGCTCAAGGCGGCGCTGACCGCTCAGGGCGTCACCTGGAAGGACGCGCCGGTCGCCGGCGGCGGCGGTTCCGGCGCCATGACCGCGCTGCGTGCCCGTATGACCGCCAACAACCCGCCGTCGGCGTCGCAGATGCTAGGCTACACCATCACCGACTGGGCCAACCAGGGGGTGCTGGCCGACCTGACCCCGATCGCCAGCAAGGGCGACTGGGATGCGACGATCCCCAAGGCGCTGCAGGTGTTCGCCAAGCACGACGGCAAGTGGATCGCGGCACCCGTCAACGTCCACTCGACCAACTGGATCTGGGTCAGCAAGGCAGCGATGGACAAGCTGGGCGAAAAGACCCTGCCGACCGACTTCGACGGGCTGATCGCGCTGATGGACAAGGCCAAGGTGGCCGGGATCGTCCCGTTGGCGCAGGGCGGGCAGGCTTGGCAGGAGGCGACCATGTTCGACAGCGTCGTGCTGACGACCGGCGGTCCCGAGCTGTATAAAAAGGCGATGATCGACCTCGACCCGGCCGCGTTGTCGTCGGACAAGATGAAGACCGCGTTCACCCGGCTTGCGAAACTCCGCACCTACGTCGACCCGAACTTCCCGGGCCGCGAGTGGAACCTGGCGACTTCGATGGTGATCAAGGGCGACGCGCTGATGCAGGTGATGGGCGACTGGGCCAAGGGCGAGTTCGTCAACGCGCACAAGGCGCCGGACACCGACTTCCTGTGCGCCCGCTTCCCCGGCACCCAGGGCACCGTCACCTACAACGCCGACCAGTTCGTGTTCTTCAAGCGCGGCGCGGCGCTCGAGCCCGGACAGGCGATGATGGCCGGCGACATCGAGAGCGCCCCGTTCCAGTCGGCGTTCAACGTCATCAAGGGCTCGGTGCCGGCGCGCACCGACGTGTCCGACGCGGCGTTCGACAAATGCGGCAAGAAGGGCATCGCGGACCTGAAGGAGGCGGTCGCCAAGGACACGCTGCTCGGCTCGTCGGCACAGGGCTACGGCGTAAACCCGGCAGTGCAGGCGGCGCAGGCGGACGTGATCGACCGGATGTTCAACGGTCAGCTCACCGCCGACCAGGCGTTCGCCGAGTTCCCGAAGGCGATCGCCGCGGCTCAGTAGTCTGTCCAGCGGCGGGTGCCACGACCGGCGCCCGCCGTCGTCTTGCTGGGAGTAGCAATGTCCGTCACCACGATCGATCCGCAGTACATCCCGCGCGAACGCGGCCGCGCCCGCGAGGTGTTGCAGGATTGGCTGCCGCGCATCGTGCTGGCCCCGTCGTTCGCGGTGATCCTGCTGTTCGTCTACGGCTTCATCATCTGGACCGTGTATCTGTCGTTCACCCACAGCCGGATGATGCCGGTCTACGACCTGACCGGCTTCGACAGCTACTACCGGCTGTTCCGCCAGCCGAGTTGGTGGATGGCGATGAAGAACATCGTGATCTTCGGCGTGCTGTACATCGGCATCTGCATCGCACTCGGCCTCGGGCTCGCGATCCTGCTCGACCAGCGCATCCGCGGCGAAGGGTTCTTGCGGCCGATCTACCTGTATCCGATGGCGCTGTCGTTCATCGTGACCGGCACGGCGTGGAAGTGGTTCCTCAATCCCGGCCTCGGCCTCGAGCACACCATGCAGGGCTGGGGCTTCACCTGGTTCCACTTCGATTGGCTCGTGAACACCGACATGGCGATCTACACCGTGGTAATCGCCGGAGTCTGGCAGGCGGCAGGCTTCACCATGGCGATGTTCCTGGCCGGCCTGCGCGGCATCGACGGCGAGATCATGAAGGCGGCACAGATCGACGGCGCATCTACCTGGGCGACCTACCGACGCATCGTCATCCCGGCGCTGCGCCCGGTGTTTTTATCGGCGTTCATCGTGCTGGCCCACCTCGCCATCAAGTCGTACGACCTGGTGATCGCGCTGACCGACGGCGGCCCCGGCAACGCGACCGAGCTGCCGTCGACGTTCATGTATTCCTACACGTTCACCCGGAACCAGATGTCGGTTGGTGCCGCGAGTGCGGTCATCATGCTGATGACGGTGGCCGCGATCATCGTGCCCTATTTGTATTCCGAGCTGCGCGAGCGCCCGCGATGAGCGGTGGCGCCACCGCCGAGCCGATCGCCGGCTCCGTCGTCTCGCGCGTCGTGATCTACGGGTTGCTGGCGTTCTTCGCGGTCGTCTTCCTGATGCCGCTGTTCGTCATGCTGATCACGTCGCTGAAATCGATGGACGAGATCCGCCAGGGCAACATGATGGCGCTGCCGGTCCACCCGACCATCGAGCCGTGGCTGAGGGCGTGGGGCTCGGCGTGCATCGGGCTGACCTGCAACGGCATCAAGGGTTACTTCGAGAACTCCGTGCTGATGGTGGTTCCGGCGGTCGCGATCTCGACCCTGCTGGGTGCGGCGAACGGCTACGTGCTGACCAAGTGGCGCTTTCCGGGCCACAAGGTGGTGTTCGCGCTGATGCTGTTCGCGTGCTTCATCCCGTTCCAGGCGGTGCTGATCCCGGTCGCGCGCGTGCTCGGCCTGCTGGGCCTCGGTAACTCGCTGTTTGGCTTGATCCTGGTGCACGTCGTGTACGGCCTTGGGTTCACGACACTGTTCTTCCGCAACTACTACGAGGCGTTCCCGACCGAGCTGGTGCGGGCGGCGCAGATCGACGGCGCCGGCTTCTTCCAGATTTTCAGGCGCATCCTGCTGCCGGCGTCGGGGCCGATCATCATCGTCACGGTGATCTTCCAGTTCACCAATATCTGGAACGACTTTTTGTTTGGCTCGTCGTTCTCGTCCGGCGACGGCGCGCCGATGACGGTGGCGCTGAACAACCTGGTCAACACCTCGACCGGCGAGAAGGAATACAACATCGACATGGCCGCCGCGATCATCGCCGCCCTGCCCACGCTGTTCGTCTACGTCGTCGCCGGCCGCTATTTCGTGCGCGGGCTGATGGCGGGCTCGGTGAAGGGATGACCGCGTTCCTGGAGATCAAGCACCTCGTCAAGCGCTACGGCCGGGTCGACGTGCTCAAAGGCATCGATCTCGACCTGGAGCAGGGTGGATTCCTGGTGCTGGTCGGCCCGTCCGGTTGCGGCAAGTCGACGTTGCTGAACGCGATCGCCGGGCTCGAGACCATCAGCGGCGGGGAGATCCACATCGCCGGGCGCTTGGTGAATGACTTAAGGCCGTCGCAGCGGGACATCGCGATGGTGTTCCAGTCTTACGCGCTCTACCCGAACATGACGGTCGGCCAGAACATGGCGTTCGGCATGGAGATGCGCGGCGTCGCCAAGCCGGCGCGCGACGCGGCGGTGGCCCGCATCGGCAAGATGCTGCAGATGAGCCACCTGCTCGACCGCAAGCCGAGCCAGCTGTCGGGCGGGCAGCGGCAGCGCGTCGCGATGGGCCGCGCCCTGGTGCGCGACCCGCAGGTGTTCCTGTTCGACGAGCCGCTGTCCAACCTCGATGCCAAGCTGCGGGTCGACATGCGGACCGAGATCAAGAAGCTGCACCACTCGACCGGCAAGACGATCGTCTACGTCACGCACGACCAGATCGAGGCGATGACGCTGGCGACCAAGATCGCCGTGCTGCGCGATGGCGAGTTGCAGCAGGTCGGCACGCCGGCGGAGGTGTACAACCGGCCGGACAACCTGTTCGTGGCCGAGTTCATGGGGTCGCCGTCGATGAACCTGCTGACCGCGCAGGCGGTGTCGCACAACGGGGTGCCGATGCTCGAACTGTCGCGCGTCGACGAGGAGCCGATCTGGCTGCGGATGCCGACCACGGTGTCGGCGGGCAGCGTTTCGGAGGGCCGCACGGTGATCGTCGGCATCCGGCCCGAGGCGATCACCGACCCGGACGGGGCCGACCGCACCTCGCCGCTGGTCGAGACAGTCGACGCGCGGGTCGAGGTGGTCGAGCCGGCCGGCTCGGACACCTACGTCGTGACGCACGCGGCCGGGCGCGAAGTGATCGCCCGGATGCGCGGCGACAGCGACGTGCGGGCGGGACAGCGCATTCCGTTCGCGTTCGACCTCAACCGAGCGGTGCTGTTTGACCCGGAAACCAAGCTGAGGTTGGCATGATCCACCACGTCGTCCTGCTGCGCTTGCGGCCCGAGGTGAGCGACGCGGAGATCGGTTCTGTGTTCGCCGAGCTGCATGCGCTGCACGGCGACCTGCCGGGGTTTCGCTCGGTCGCGTCGGGCCGCAGCGAAAGCCCCGAGCACATCGAGCGTGGGTACCTGCATGGGCTGGTGATGCAGTTCGACGACTGGGATGCGCTGCAGCGCTACCAGGACGATTCTAGGCATCGCGCGGCGGGCGCTAAGTTGGTCGCGGCGGCGGCGGGCGGGATCGACGGCCTGCTCGTGTTCGACTTGGCCGGGTAACGACGGAGGTAATGATGCGGACAAGACCATTCGGCCGGACCGGACGATCGGTGGCGGAGATCGGCTTCGGGACGTGGGCGATCGGCGCCGACTGGGGTGCCGTCGACGATCGCGAGGGCGTCAAGGCGTTGCACGCGGCACTCGACCTCGGCGTGGATTTCATCGACACCGCCGACGTCTACGGCGACGGCCGCTCGGAGCGGATGATCGCCGAAGTGCTGGCGACGCGCGGCGGCGAACGCCCGTATGTGGCGACCAAGGTCGGCCGCCGCCTGCCCGCGCAGACGGTCGAGGGCTACACCGCCGCGAACCTTGCCGCCTGGGTCGAGCGATGCCTCAAGAACCTCCAGGTGGACACGCTGGACCTGCTGCAGCTGCACTGCCCGCCGACCGACCTGTACTACCACGCAGAGGTGTTCGGCTGCCTCGACGACCTCGTGACGCAGGGCAAGATTCAGCACTACGGGGTCAGCGTCGAGCGGGTCGAAGAGGCGCTGAAGGCGATCGAGTATCCGAACCTCGTCAGCGTGCAGATCATCTACAACATCTTCCGCCAGCGGCCGGCCGAGCTGTTCTTCCGCGAGGCGAAGCGGCGCGAGGTGGCGGTGATCGTGCGCGTGCCGATGGCGAGCGGCCTGCTGACCGGCAAGTTCACGCCGGATAGCCAGTTCGAGGCCAGCGACCACCGCAACTACAACCGCAACGGCGCCGCGTTCGACGTCGGCGAGACATTCGCGGGCGTCGCGTACGACGCAGGCATGGCGGCGGTCGACGCGATCCGGCCGCTGGTGCCGTCCGGGGTCAGCATGGCGCAGATGGCGCTGCGCTGGGTGCTGATGAACGAAGCGGTTACCGTCGTCATCCCCGGTGCGAAGACGGTGAGCCAAGCGACCGACAACACGGCGGCGGCGAACCTGCCGCCGTTGCCGGACGCCGCCATGGCCGCCCTCGCCGCTGTTTATGACCAGCGCATCAAACCGTCTGTCCACCAGCGCTGGTGATGAGATGGAGCCGTTCAACTGGGGCATTATCAGCACGGCGAAGATCGGTGTGACCAAGGTCATTCCGGCGTTGCAGCGCAGCCGCCACGGCCGCGTCGCGGCGATCGCGTCGCGTAACCTGGCCGACGCCGAAGGAGTTGCGGCGCAGCTTGGTATCCCGAAAGCCTATGGGTCGTACGAGGAGCTGCTGGCCGACCCGACCATCGACGCGATCTACAACCCGCTGCCGAACCACCTGCACGTGCCCTGGTCGATCAAGGCGCTGGAGGCGGGTAAGCCGGTGCTGTGCGAAAAGCCGCTGGCGCTGAACGCGGCCGAGGCGCGGACGCTGATCGCCGCGCGCGACAAATCCGGCAAGCTGGCGGCCGAGGCGTTCGCGGTGCGGTTCCATCCGCAGTGGATGCGCGCGCGCGAGCTGGTGCAGGACGGCCGGATCGGCACGCTGCGGCTGGTTCAGGGCATGTTCAGCTACATGCTGACCAATCCCGCCAACGTCCGGAACAACGTCGAGATCGGCGGTGGCGGGCTGTACGACATCGGCTGCTACCCGATCGCGATGGCGCGGTATCTGTACGGCGCGGAGCCGGAGCGGGTCGTGGCCCTGATCGACCGCGATCCGGCGATGAAGGTCGACCGCCTTGCCAGCGTCACAATGGAGTTCGCGCAGGGCCAGGCGAGCTTCGGCTGTGCCACCCAACTCGCGCCCTATCAGCGAATGCAGATTTTCGGCACCACCGGGCGGATCGAAATCGAGATCCCGTTCAACGCGCCGCCGGACCGGCCGTGCCGGCTATTCGTCGACGACGGCCGCACGCTGGACGGGTCGGGTGCGGTCGTCGAGACGTTTGCGACGATGGACCAGTACAGCGCGCAGGGCGACGCCTTCGCCGAAGCGGTGCGGGGGTTGGCGCCGTTGGAGTTCCCGCTCGAGGATGCGGTTCGCAATATGCAAGTGCTCGACGCGGCCTATCGGTCGGGCGCCACCGGGAATTGGGAGACAACGTAATGTCCGACGCCGACCTGCCGACCCGCATCGCCGCCGCCAAGACCGAGTTGCGCGCCCTCATGCCGAACCACGCGGCGGTGTTCGCCGACGTGGCGCGCGAGCTGACGCGCGAGGCGGACGAGATCGCGACGCGCCACGCCGACGGCGACCCGGTGGTGCCGAGCGTGCAATACGCGGACATCGTCGCCGACCGCGTTCCGGCCGACACGGTGGCTGCGATCCGCAGGCGTGGCTGCGCCATCGTGCGCGGCGTGTTCGACCCGGCGCAGGCGAAGGCGTGGGACGCCGAGTTGTTGGATTACGTGCAGCGCAACGACTACGTCGAGCGGTCGAAGGAGAAGGCCGGCCTCGACAAGTATTTCAGCCAGCTCAAAAGTGGAAGGCCGCAGATCTACGGCATCTATTGGTCCAAGCCGCAGGTGCAGGCGCGGCAGGCGGAAAACCTCGCCACCACGCGCGGCTGGCTGAACCGGCTGTGGACGTGGCAGGCGAACGGCTCGACCTATTTCCTGCCCGACCGTGACTGCACCTACGCCGACCGCATCCGGCAACGCGAGCCGGGCGACGCGACGCTTGGCCTGTCGCCGCACGTCGACGGCGGCTCGGTCGAACGCTGGCTCGACCCGAGTTTTAGGCACGTATTCCGCCATGTGTTCTCCGGCGAGTGGCAAAAGCACAACCCGTGGGACGGCGACGGCCGCGCCGAGACGCGCGAGATCCCCTCGCCCGCCGTGTGCCGGATGTTCCGCACCTACCAGGGCTGGACCGCGTTGACCGAGCAGGGACCGGGCGACGGCACGCTGCGGCTGCTGCCGATGGCGCGCGCGATGGTCTACATGCTGCTGCGGCCGTTGCAGAACGACGTGCCGGAGGGCGATCTGTGCGGTGCCGCGCCGGGCCGCGCGCTGACGGTGAACGAGCGATGGCACGCGCCGTTGCTGCGCGCTCAGGTGCCGCTACCCAAGGTGATGCCGGGCGACACGGTGTGGTGGCATCCCGACGTCGTCCACGCGGTCGAGAACGAGAACCGGGGAAAGGGGTATAGCAGCGTCATCTACATCGGCGCGGCCCCGGATTGCGCCAAGAACCGAGAATTCCTGCCGTTGCAGCGGGCGGCGTTCGAGGCAGGCAAGAGTTCGCCCGACTTTGCCGCCGAGGACTACGAGGTCGTGTTCGAGGGCCGCGCGACACCGGCCGACCTGACGGCACTCGGGCGCAGGCAGATGGGGTTCGACGCCTGGCAATGATGCCCTCGGGCATCGCGCGGCGAAAAGGCGACCGCCGCCGGTAACTTTGGACGCGATACCGCTTTGAGAGTGGTCGCAACCTCGAAGGCGACCTCATGTCCGCAACCAAGGCTGTCGATCCGACCACGTTCAAACCGGGATCGGCCGCGTCGACCTCGTCGAATTTGCTGCTCGCCTGCGCCGCCGAGGCGATCGGCACATTCCTGCTCGTGCTGGTCGGCACGGCCGTCGCGACGGCGGCGGTGCTCGGCAAGGGCACGGCGGGGCCGGCCTACGACTCGCTGGCGGTGGCGTTGGCGTTCGGGCTGATCCTAATCCCGATCGTGGGCGCGCTGGGACCGGTCAGCGGGGCGCACGTCAACCCGGCGGTGACCTTGGGGCTGGCCGTCGCGGGCAAGTTCCCGTGGCGCGACGTGGGGTTCTACTGGGTGGCGCAACTGCTCGGCGCGACCGTCGCCGCCGTCGTGGTGTGGCTCGCCTACGGCCATGGCGCCTACACCGACGCGCACCTCGGCGTGCCGTCGCCGGTCAACGGGGCGGACGCGTTCCAGGTGCTGCTGGTGGAGGCGCTGATCGCGTTCATCCTGGTGTTCACCGTGATCTCGACCGCGACCGATCCGCGGGTACCGAAGGGCACGGCGGCGGTCGCGATCGGTTTCGCCTTGGCGGCCGGGGTGTTGCTCGGCGGCCCGGTCAGCGGCGGAGCGGGCAACCCGGCGCGTGCGCTCGGGCCGATGCTGGTCACCGGCATGTTCCCGGTCTGGTTGTTCTACGTCATCGGCCCGCTGCTGGGCGGTGTGGTTGCGGCGTTCGCGTCACGCCTGGTCGGCATGGCGAGCGCGCCGAAGTAGGCGCCTAACCCCCGAACAGCAGATAAAGCACAATGATCACCACTAGGAACCCCAGGAGTCCGCCGCCGAAACCGCGACCTCCGTAGTAGCCTCGGTTATAGCCGTAGTAGCCACCGCCGCCGCCGAAGACGAGCAGCAGGATGATGATGATCAGCAGCAGGGACATCGGCGGCTTCCTCGGTTGACTGGGTTACGGCACTGGTAAGTCGGTGATCCGGCACAAATCGGTGCCGTGCTTCTCCATCGCCTTGCCGTTCGCCAGCACGACTTTTAGGTCATAGCTGCACTGGCCGCGCTCGCCGGCGCGGATCACCTGGTCGGTCCGTCCCTGCAGCGGCCCGCCCGCCAGCCGGTTCTGGCCCCAGCCATTACCCCTGCCCTGCCCCGCCGGGACGACGAAGAGTTCGTTGATCGGGGCCTCGCCGCGATTGACCAGCTTGAACGAGGGATCGTCGGCCGGCTTGCGCGCGACCCCGATGGTGCCGCTCGAGACGCCGAACGCGATATCCTCGATCTGGCAGGTGTTGACGCCGCGCCGGTCTTCCTTGCGGCCGTCCTGGAACACGACGCGGACGTCGAAGATGCAGTTGCCGTCGAGCCGGCGGCGCGCGGCGAAGCTGGCGCCGGCCGGGATGGCGCGGCCCTGCAGCCGGTCACGGCCCCAGTTCGGGTCACCGGCCGGTGTGAAGAACAGCTCGCGGATCGGCACCGGGGCGCGATTGATCAGGTTGAACGACGGATTTTGCGCGTGCGCCGGTGCGGCGAGCACCATGGCGGCGATCACATAGGCAAGTCGTTGCATCATAGGCCTCCCTACCAAACCCCAACCCGAGCGCGCCGGGCCAGTAGCACGACGACGCCTAGCCACACCAGTTCCGGCAGCAATACCACAAACGGCAGCACCGGTTTCCATGGCGATGGCGCCATGATGAATCCGATGCAGCCCAACCCGCCGATCACGGTAAAGCCCCAGTAGACGAAAACGATCCAGCGCGGGTCCATGCCGGCGCGGTAGGCGATCTGGAACAGGTGGCCGCGGTGGCGCGTGGTGATATCGTGGCCGCTCAGCAACCGCCGCGTAATGGTGAACGCAACATCGAACAACGCGCCGCTCAGCAGCATCGGCACCAGCAGGAAGCTTAGTTCGACGCGGTCGAAGCGGGCGGCGGCGACCCCGAGCACGGCCAGCATGAAGCCGCAGAACTGGCTGCCGACATCGCCGAGGAAGATGCGGGCGCGGGGGAAGTTGAACGGCAGGAAGCCGACCAGCCCGGCCGCCAGCAGCATCGACGCCGCGTAGACGAACATGCCGCCGGCCGACTGCGCGATCCCGGCCAGGAACGCGCAGGCGATCAGTGCGACGCCGCCGCAGAGACCGTTCATGCCGTCGATAAAGTTCATCGCGTTGGTGGCGAAGATGATCCAGCCGACGGTCACGACCACGCCGAGCCAGCCGACGTCGACCGCGCCGATGCTCGGCACGTTGAACGAGCGCACCCAGAGGCCGCTGGCGACCACCGCCAACGCGGCGCCGATCTGGGCCGAGAGCTTGATGGTGAATGGCCAGTCGCGCAGGTCGTCGGCGTAGCTGACTGCCGCGATCAGCGCCGCCCCCAGGATCACGCCGAGGAAGTAGGGGTCGGCGATGCGGGCGAAACTCGCGGTCGAATACAGCACCGCGATGCCGAGCAGGAATGCGGTGACAACACCCATGCCGCCGCCCTTGGGGGTCGGCTGGGTGTGCGCCTTGCGGTGCGCCGGGCGGTCGATCACGCCGGCCGACATCATCGCCATCACCACCATGGCCGACACCAGGGCGAGGCCGCCGCTCAGCATCAGGTGGCGGATGAAGGCGCCAAGTGTCATGGCGGCTGATTAGCGGTCGCAAGCGGGTCGCGGCTATAGTCGGCCGATGCCCGTATCGCGCTCGCTGGTCCGGATCGCCGTCAACGCCGCGAGCGACGCGGCGCTGGCGGCCGTGGCCGGGATCGCGGCGGCGTATCTTTCCAGCCCGTCCGGCGCGTTCAGCTTCGGCCCCCTCGCGGTGTTGTGGGCGGCGGCGGCGGTCCTGGTGGCAGGCCTGCCGTTCGGCCTGTCGGTGCAATACTGGCGGTTCGCGGGGCCTGCCGAGCAGCTCGCGGTGGCCGCCACCAGCGCGCTGGCCGCCGCGATCACCTCGCTCGGCCTGCTGGTCGTCCACCAGCCGCTCGCCTCGCCGACGTTCCCGCTGATCGACGGCGTCTGCCTCTGCCTGTCGCTGGCGGCGGCGCGCGCGGCGTACCGGTTCCTGCACGAGCCGCGCCAGCCGGCGCTGAGCGGTCGGCCGATCCTGCTGGTCGGCGCCGGCGAGGGCGCCAACCTCTATCTGCGCGCGCTGGCCGCCGACCCGCACGCGACGTATCGGCCGGTCGGGCTGCTGTCGCTGGGAGACGCACAAACCGGGCGGCGCATCCAGGGGTGTCCCATTCTCGGCAGCCTTGCGGACGCGGCGGCGGTGCTCGATCGGACGCCGGAAGTGGAGATGCTGGCGGTGACCGCACCCGACCTGCTCGGCGCGCGGCTGGCCGACCTGCTGACGGTGGCCGAGGAGCGCGGGCTGCGCGTCGCCCGCCCGCCCGGCCTCACCTCGCTCGGGCCGGCGCAACCGGGCGACGCGACCGAGCTGCGGCCGGTGGCGATCGAGGATTTGCTGAACCGGCCGCAGGTGCCGCTCGACCGCGCCGGCATGGCGCGGCTGATCGGCGGCCAGCGCGTGCTGGTGACCGGCGCCGGCGGCACGATCGGCGCCGAGCTGGCGCGGCAGCTGGCGGAGTTCGGTCCCGCGCTGCTCGCCCTGGTCGACAACGGCGAGTTCGCGCTGTGGCAGGTCGACCTGGAACTGGCCGAGCTCTATCCGTTCGTGCCGCGCCGCGCCGTGCTGGCCGACGTGCGCGACGCGGGCCGGATGTGCGACGTGTGCGCGGACATCCGGCCGAGCCTGGTATTCCACGCGGCGGCGCTGAAACATGTGCCGATGGTCGAGGACAACCCGCTCGAGGGGCTGCTGACCAACGCGGTCGGCACCCGCAATGTGGCCGACGCCGCACGGGCGGCCGGTGCCCGGGCGATGGTGCTGGTGTCGACCGACAAGGCGGTGAACCCGGCCAGCGTGATGGGCGCATCCAAACGCCTCGCCGAGATGTACTGCCAGGGTATCAACGCCACCGACCCGGCGCTGGCGTGCGTCACCGTTCGGTTCGGCAACGTGCTGGGCTCGACCGGCAGCGTGGTGCCGCTGTTCCAGCGCCAGCTCGCGCGCGGCGGGCCGCTGACGGTGACGCACCCGGAGATGCGGCGCTACTTCATGACGGTGCGCGAGGCGGTGGGATTGGTGTTGCAGGCGACGGTGGTGGCGGTTGCGTCGACGCGAACCGACGGCATCTTCGTGCTCGACATGGGCGAGCCGGTGCGGATTCTGGACTTGGCGCGCCAGATCATCCGGCTCGCCGGGTTGCGCCCCGACGAGGACGTGGCGATCGAGTTCACCGGCCTGCGCCCGGGCGAAAAACTGTTCGAGGAGCTGTTCCATGGTCACGAGCCCGCCACTCCGACCGGCACGCCGGGGCTGCTGATGGCCTATCCCCGCCACGGCGACGCCATGCTGGTCGGCCACGCCATCGACGACATCGCCGCCGCGTGTCGGGCCGGTAATCGCGCGGCGGCGCTGGCGAAGCTGGGGCGGCTGGTGCCCGAGTTCGCCCAGTTCGCCGGCCAACTCGCATGACGCCGATCCGCTTCCTCGACCTGCCGGCGCAACAGGCGCGGCTCGGCGACTGCCTGAAGCGGCGGATCGAGGCGGTGCTGGCGCATTGCCAGTTCATCCTCGGTCCGGAGGTCGCCGAACTGGAGCAGGCGCTGGCGGCGCGCGGCGGGGCGGCGCACGGGGTTGCCGTCAGCTCCGGCACCGACGCGCTGCAGATCGCCATGATGGCCGAGGGCATCGGCCCCGGCGACGCGGTGTTCCTGCCGGCGTTCACCTACACCGCGACCGCCGAAGTGCCGTTGTTGCTGGGGGCGACGCCGGTGTTCGTCGACGTCGACCCGGCCACGTTCCAGATCGATCCCGCGCACCTGCGCCAACGGATCGGCGACGTGTTGCGCGCAGGCTCGCTGCGGCCGCGCGCGCTGGTCGGCGTCGACCTGTTCGGCCAGCCGGCGGACTGGCCCGCGCTTGGAGAAATCGCCGCCGAGCATGGGCTGTTCACGCTCGACGACTGCGCCCAGAGCTTTGGCGCCAGCCTCGGCAACCGCCCGCTCGGCACGATGGCGGACGCGACCGCGATCAGCTTCTTTCCGTCCAAACCGCTCGGCGGCTACGGCGATGGCGGCGCGCTGCTGACCGACGACCCCGAGCGCGCCGCGTTGTACCGGTCGTTGCGGTCGCACGGCGAGGGCACCACCCGCTACGAGGTGCTGCGGACCGGCATGAACGGCCGCCTCGACACGCTGCAGGCGGCGGTGCTGCTGGCCAAGCTCGACGTGTTCGACGGCGAACTCCTGGCGCGGGAACAGGTCGCCCGGTCGTACGACGCGGCGTTGAAGGGTTTAGTGCAAACCCCGGCCCGGGTCGCGGGCTCGACCGCCGCGTGGGCCGTCTACGCGGTGCTGCTGCCCGACGAGGCGGCGCGCGACGCGGCGCAGCTGACGTTGCGCGACGCCGGGGTGCCGACCGCGATCTACTATCCGCGACCGCTGCACCGGCAACCGGCCTACGCCCACGCGCACGACGGCTCGGCGCTGCCGGTCAGCGAGGATCTGGCGACCCGCATCCTGGCCCTGCCGATCCATCCCGACCTGCCCGACGATACCGCCGCACGGGTCGCCGAGGCGCTCAGGCGCTGACGGGTGCGGCGCTACCCCGCGTTCATCGTCGGGTCACCCCGGTCGGGCACCAGCGTCCTGGTCGACGCGCTGCTCGGCGCCGGCTACCACGGTTTTTGCGAGGGCAACTTCCTCTCGCTCTACGCGACCCTGGAGCCGGTGATCGAGCGGCATTTCGCGGCGTATGCCAACGGCAGCCCGCACGTGCTCGCGTCGGTCGTCGATCAGGCGACGCTGCGGCGCGACATCCGGGACGTGTTCAAGAACACCACCGACGCGCTGAACCGCGACGTGCCCTGGTTCGACAAGACCGGGAACCCGGAGATGCTGACGATGCTGCCCGCGCTGAAGACGATGTGGCCCGACGCGGTCTTCATCTTCGCCAAACGCCGGGCGCTGGAGAACATCGCGTCGCGGCTGCGGAAATTTCCCGACTATCCGTTCGAGTATCACTGCCGCGATTGGGCGCGGAACATGGCGGTGTGGCACGAGGTCCGCCCCCATTTGCCGGACGGTTGCACGGTCGAGATCGACCAGCAGGACATGATCCGGCAACCGGCACAGGTGGCGGCCAATCTCGCCGCCTTGTTGCAGCTGGACGCCGACACCACGCTGGCCGCGCGCACGATCTTCGAGCACAACCGCCCGCAGCAAACCAGCGACGGCAGCGCCGTGCGGATCGAGACGCTGGAGACACTGCCCTGGACCCCGGATCAGGTCGCCGTGTTTAACCAAGAATGCGGGCCGCAACTCGCGGCGTACGGCTACTCGACCGACGACCGCTACTGGCGCTGAGGGCGACGCCAATAGAACGTCAGCTCGTGCTTGTTGGCGTGCAGGTGCCGCAAGCGTCCACCCGGGATGGCCGCGAACGCCGCCACGGCCGCGTGGTCGGTCGCCCCCTGCAGCTTCACCGTGCAGACGATGCGGCCCACCGCGCCGGCCGCGATCCAGTTCTGTACCAGAGTAAGTAGCCGATCGGGATAGGCGATCACGTCGCTGAACAGCCAGTCGGCCGCCTCCGGCGCCAAGCCGAACGCGCTCTCCCGCCGCTCCGTAACACCGGGCATCGCGGCGATGCGCGATTCCAGCGCCGCCTTGTCCACCGCCACCACGGTGGCGCCGAGGCTTGCCAGCACCCAGGTCCAGCCACCAGGTGCCGCGCCGAGGTCGACGCAGCAGGCACCGGGCGACGGGCGCTCGCCGATCCAGGTCAGCGCCTCCCACAGTTTCAGGTAGGCGCGGCTGGGCGGACCGAGGTGGTCCTCCTCGAACAGCATGGCACCGTTCGGGACGGGGCTGGTCTTGCGCGGGCTGAACAGCAGCCGGTCGGCGGCCAGCAGCGTCCACGCCCCCAGATGAGCGGTGGGCGCCGGAGCGGGGAACACCAGCGGCCGAGCGGCCACCGGCGGCAGCCGGGCCTCGATCAGCGCCATCCGCCGATGGAGCGCCGGCGCATACGCCGCCCAGTTGCGCTGCACCGCGCGCAACACGTCGGCGGCGTCCTTTACGCTGGAGACCGGTATCTCGGTCGGATCGGTCCAGGTGTCCTCGGCCCACGCCGCCTCGATCGCCGGGGCGGACGACAGAGCCAGCCGGCCGTGCCACGCCTCGACTGGCACGGCGTATCGAGAGAGCTCCTCGGCCAGCGGTTCCGCGAACCCGTCCGCCGCGAGGTAGCAGGCGCGGATCAGGCGCTGCGCCGGAACACCGACGACGCGGCCAGCACCAGCCATGCCGCGATCAGCAACGTGCCGCCGAACGGGGCCGCGCGCGCCACCGGCGGCGGCAGCCCAAGCAGCGGCCCGGTCACCGCGCCGACGAACAGGACGGCGCCGACGAAGAACATCGACCCGGCGACGTCGGCGATGCGTCCCGCGCGCGGCGCCCACAGCGCCACCGCTAAAATCGCCAGCGCGTGCCAGCCGGCGATCTGGGCGGCGGCGCGGACCTGTTCGACGCCCTCGGCGCCCAAGACGTTGCTGCCGTGCGCGGCGGCGGCGGCCAGCACCACCGCGACCGCGCCAAGCAGCCCGCCGAGCCCGATCCACATTCTCTGCATCGCCCAAGGGTAGCCCGCGCCGCGCGGTGACGTATAGAGTTGGCCCACAATGCCGCGCGGTGATTTGTTTCCCGAGATCGGGCCATACGAAACCGGCTACATGCCGCTGTCGGCCGGCCACGTGATGTATTGGGAGCAGGTCGGGAACCCGCGAGGCATCCCGGTGCTGTTCCTGCACGGCGGGCCCGGCGCCGGCGCCGGCGCGGTGCACCGGCGGTTCTTCGACCCGATGCACTGGCGGCTGGTGATCTTCGACCAGCGCGGCGCCGGCCGGTCGCGTCCGCTCGGCAGTCTGGCCGAGAACACCACGGCGCACCTGGTGCGCGACATCGAGCAGCTGCGGCGGCACCTGGACGTCGACCGCTGGCTGCTGTTCGGCGGCTCGTGGGGCTCGACGCTGGCGCTGGCGTACGCGCAGGCGCACCCCAACCGGGTTGCCGGCTGCGTGTTGCGCGGAGTGTTCCTGGGCCGGCCCGCCGAGGTCGAGTGGTTCCTGCACGGCATGGGGGCGATCTTTCCCGACGCCCACGCGGCGTTCGCGGGCTTCCTGCCGGAGCGCGAGCGGGGCGACCTGCTGGGCGGCTACCTGCGGCGACTGTGCGACCCGGACGCGGCGGTCCACATGCCGGCGGCGCGCGCCTGGTCGGTCTACGAGGGTAGTTGCTCGACGCTGCTGCCGAGCCCGGACTCCGTCAGCTCGTTCGCGCAGGACCGGGGCGCGCTGGGGCTGGCGCGGATCGAGGCGCATTACTTCGCGCACGGGCTGTTCCTGCCGCGCGGCGGGCTGCTGGCGCACATGGGATCGATCGCCTCGGTGCCGGCCGAGATCGTGCAGGGCCGCTACGACATGATCTGTCCGGCCCGCACCGCGTTCGAACTGGCCGCCGCGTGGCCGGCGGCGCGGTTGTCGGTGGTGCCGGACGCGGGCCATTCGGCGCTGGAGCCGGGCGTGCGCCGCGCGCTGGTCGCCGCCGTGGAGCGGTTCCGACACGCGCGTTGACGCCCGACGCATACAGCACGGGTATATCTTCCACAGCAATTTTCACGATAGTTATAAAGGGATCATAAATCTTATAACATAGACGGGAGGCATTCGCCCTGTATCTTGCCTAATCGGGCCTGGACATGGATTACCTAAGCCGCAACGGACGCCTGTTCTCCTGGCGGCCGCAGGACGGAGACCATGGTGACGCTCAGTTTCTATTTAGGTGGGTTGGCGTCGATCCTGATCCCGGCCGGCATCGCACACGCGAACGACGCGCCACCAACCCCGCCGGTCAGGCCGCTCTCCGCCGCCTGGATTGACAGTGTAAAACCACTGTTCCAGGTCGAGGCGGGCATTGTCGGCAACACCTCCGACCCGCGCAACCAGACCAATTTCGGCCAGCTGTTCACCGACAAGAGCAACCGCCCCGTGCTGAACCAGCTGCTGTTCGGCGTCGAGCGCGACATCGACGCCAAGGCGGCCCCTGGCTGGGATGTCGGCTTCAAGCTCGAGGCGCTGTACGGCTCCGACGCGCGCATCACGCACACGCTGGGTGTGCTCGACCAGTTGATCCACGATCGCAACCAGCTCGACATCCTGGAGGCAAACGTGACGGTGCACGTGCCAGTGTTCAGCGGGGGCGTCGACGTCAAGGCGGGCATCTACCCGACGCCGCTCGGCTTCGAGACGATCGACCCCAAGACCAACCCGTTCTACTCGCACAGCTACATCTTCAACTACGGACTGCCGTTCAAGCACACCGGCGTGCTGGCGACCGCGCATGCGAGCCCGCTGGTCGACGTCTATTTCGGCATCGACAGCGGCACCAACACGTTCGTTGGCTACGGCAGCGGCGACAACAACAACCGGCCGGGCGGCATCGCGGGCGTCGGCCTCAACCTGCTCGACGGCAAGCTGGCGGTGCTGGCGCTGACCCACATCGGCCCGGAGGACTCTAAACGCCTAGTCCCGTTCGCGAACTCGGCGATCCGCTACTACAACGACGTGGTCGTCACGTTTAAGGCGACCGACAAGCTGACGCTGACCGGCGAGGGCAACTACGTCCGTGAGGACGGCTACCGCGCCGACGCGTGGGGTGCCGCCGGCTACGCAAGTTACACATTGAGCGACCAGTGGGCGCTGAACGCGCGGGCGGAGGTGTTCCGCGACAGCAAGAATTTCTTCGTCAACAACCCGGTCGGCAATCGGGACTACGTCAATGCGGAGCGCGGCGCGTTCTCGCAGCTATACACGGCGTCGCGGCCGACGACGTATTCGGAGTATACCGTTGGTGCGACCTATAAGCCGACCTGGCTGCCATCGCGTTTCGCCACCGCGCTGGTGCGGCCGGAGGTGCGATACGACCGCACGCTCAACGGATCGCGGCCATACGGCAATGGGCGCGACGCCGGGGTGGTGACGCTGGCGACGGACGTGGTGCTCGGGTTCTGACCTGCCTCAACGTTTGTGGATCGGGTCGATCCAGCGCACCGCCGTCGGCGTCTCGACCGGTTCGATGTCGAGGTTGACGACCACCGCCTCGTTGTCGCTGCGGACCAGCACGCACTCGAGCGGCTCGTCGTCGGCGGCGTTGATCTCCTGGTGCGGCACATACGGCGGGATGTAGATGAAGTCGCCGGGTCCGGCCTCAGCCACGAACTCCAGCCGCTCACCCCAGCGCATCCGCGCCCGCCCGCGCACGACGTAGATCACGCTTTCCAGCGCGCCGTGGTGGTGCGCGCCGGTCTTCGCATGCGGCGCGATGCGGACCGTGCCAGCCCAGATTTTTTGCGCGCCGACCCGGGCGGCGTCGATTGCCACCGCGCGCGTCATTCCCGGCGTCTGCGGCGTGTTGCCGTCCAGGTTGTCGCCCGGCACCACTCGGATCCCATCATCTCGCCAATCGGTCATTACGACTTCCGCGTCTGTTATATTTCGAACAATGTAGTCGCGATATGGACCGGAGTCGCCTCGATGACGACCGCCTTGCATTCGACGCTCGCCGCATGCCTGTTGCTGACCACCGCCGGATGCGCCGGCCTCGAACGGACGGCCACGCGAGCGCAAGGCGCCGCCCAATCGTTGGTGTCCAAGACGCTATCGGCCAACGACGCCGCGTTCCTCGACCTTGCCTCGCGAGCGGGGATCGAGCAGGTCACGCTCGGCCAGCTGGCGCGCCGCGAGGTGGGTCGGCCGGCGGCGAAGGTCTACGCGATCAGGATCGTGCGCGACCACACCGGCATCAACCAGCAACTGACGCAACTCGCGGAGCTGAAAGGCATCGATCCGCCGTCCGCGATGGATGGCGAGCACTCGTTGCAATACAATGAGTTCGCGGCGTTGAGTGGGCGGGACTTCGAGCGGGTCTACCTGAACGGGCAGGCCAGCGATCAGGCGGCGATGCTGAAGCTATTCCAGGACGAGGCGCGCGACGGCGCCGCCATCGACGTCAAGGCGTTCGCCGCCCGCAACGAGCCGACGCTGCAGACGCATATCGACATGGCGCGAAAACTTGGCGGCCGCATCGTGCCGCCGGTCGACGGCTAAATTCACGGCAGGATCGCCATCGCCCGCGTCCACCCCGCGCGTTAACGTGACGCGTGGACGTCTTCTGCTGCGCTGGATGCCGGCGCGCGCTACACGGCGGTGAATGCGTTGTCGACGAACAGGTGCGCGCCGTTGACGAAGCTCGCGTCGTCGCTGAGCAGGAACAACGCCGCGCGCGCGACCTCCTCGGGCTCGCACATCCGGCCCTGCTGCGCCGCCAGTGCGGCGTCCGACACGTCGACGCCGAGTGCCGTCAGCGCCGCCACCTCTCGCAGGCCGTGCGGCGTGCGGATGAAGCCGGGGCAGACCGCGTTGCAGCGGATGTTGCGGTCGCGGAACTCGACCCCGATCGCGCGGGCGAACATGTGGCACGCACCCTTGGTGGTGTCGTACAGCACCTCGTTCGGTGTCGCAGCCACCGCCGAGATGGACGACGTGCAAACGATCGCACCGCCACCCGCCGCGATCATCGGCGGCAGGACCGCGCGGGTGACCAGGAACATGCTGCGGACGTTGACCGCCATCAGCCCGTCCCACTCCTCCTCCGTCGTGTCGAGGAACGGTTTCACGACGAGCGCGCCGGCGTGGTTGAACAGCGCGCGCGGCGGTCCGAGGGCGTCGGTGATCGCGGTCACGGCGGCGGCGACCTGTGCTGCCCGCGACACGTCGGCGGCATGGAAATGCACGCGGTGCCCGGCCGCCCGCAGCTCCTGTTCCAGCGCCGTTCCGGCCGCCGCGTCGCGGTCGATGATCCCGACCGAGGCACCTTCGGACGCGAACAGCCGGCTGGCCGCCGCCCCGCAACCGCCCGCGCCGCCGGTGACGATGGCGACGCGGTTTGCCAGCCGGCCCGCCATCAGTCTTCGCCAACCGCCTGTTCGGCCGCCGCGATCTGCGCCTGCCGCGCGCGTCCGACGTCGCCGATCGGCGGTCCCGCGAACCGCCGCCGCTCCAACCCGAACCAGACCAGGACAGCCAGGGCGACGACACCTGCGGTCACGGTCAGCGCCTGGTCGTTGGGCGGCCGGGTGCCGATGTAGAGCAGTGCCGCCGCCGCCACGATGCACAGCACGGCCACGACCGGGAACGCCGCGCCGATGTCGAACGGCCCCATCGTGGTCCAGCGGCGCCGGAACGAGAGCAGGCCGGCGGTGATCGGCAGCGCGTACGACACATACAGGAAGATCACGCAGACCGCCGCGATCGTCGTGTACACCGGCGCGTAGATGGTGAACCCAATCGACAGCACCACGACGGTCCAGATCGCCACGACCGGCGTTCGGAACCGGGGGCTGATGCCGCGCAGCGAACCCGACGCGGGCAGGCCGCCGTCGCGGGCGAAGGCGAAGATCATGCGACTGGCCGAGGTCACCGTCGCCAGGCCGCACAGATACTGCGCCACCGCGATGATGACATAGAGCGCCAGCTTGAGCCCGTGCGGCACGACGGAGTCCATGATCCAGAAGAACACGTTGCCACCCTGCTTGGCCGCGTCGTCCATGCTGGGGGCGGCCAGGATGATCGCCGACAGCATTACGTAGCCGAAGATCGCCGACCAGATCACCGCCTGGACCATCCCCTTTGGCACGCTATGCGCGGCGTCGACCGTCTCCTCGGCGGTGTGGGCCGAGGCGTCGAAGCCGGTGATGGTATAGGCGGGCAACAGCAATCCGAGCAGGAACAGGTAGACCAACGACTTGCTTTCTGGCCACGTGCCGCCGCCCGGGTCGCCGCTGTAGTTGTGGAACGTCCACAGGCGCGAGATATCGTGCGACGGCGCATAGGCGAGCAACGTGACCGTCAACGCCACCGCGCCGGCGAAGATGACGTAGCCGGAAAAGTCGGTCAGCCGCGACGTGAGGCGGATGCCGAGGTGGTTGAACAGGCCTTGTGAGATGGTGATCAACCCGACCACGATGGCCTGGATCGCGATGCTGTTGGCGGTCGGCTCTGGTGGCGTCAACACGGCTGGATCGAGGCCGAGCGCTGGCGCAAACGCGCCGACCAGGAAGAGGTACGTGCCGACGTTGATCGCGGCCAGCACGGTGATCAGCCCGACCAGGTTGAACCACGCGGTGATCCAGCCCCAGAACCGCCCACCCAGTAGCGAGCCCCAGTGGTACAGCCCGCCGGCGGTCGGATACGCGGAGCCGATCTGCCCCATCGCCAAGGCGAACAGCAGCGAGAACAACGCGGCGAGCGGCCAGCCGAGCCCGATCGAGGCGCCACCGACGCTGCCGATGCCCTGGCTGAACGAGTTGATGCCGCCCGACAGGATGCAGATGATCGAGAACGAGATGGCAAAGTTCTGGAACGTCCGCATGCCGCGGAACAGTTCCTGTGCGTAGCCCATGCTGTGCAGCATCGCCTTGTCGCGGGCCAGCACCGCAGTCTCGGCCGCATCGTCGCCTAGCGTGGGATCAGCCATCCAGGGGGCCTCCGTCGCGAACGTTACCGCGCTAGCCTGCACTCGCAGCGCGCGGCGGCGTAAGTGCTGTCAAGCAACAATCACCCGGCAATCGACGCGATCACCTCCTGCGCCGCGCGCTGGCCGCTGGCGACGCCCGAGTTGAGGTAGCCGGTCTGCTGGACGTACGTGTGCTCGCCGGCGAAAAAGCAGTTGCCCTCCGGCTCCGGCTCGACGCCCGAGACCTGCGTCAGGTAGCCGAGCGGCGGGTAGGCGTACGAGCCGTGCGACCACGGGTTATGCGCCCAGGCGTCGCGCGTGACCTTGCCGTTCCAGGCCGACCGCAAGCCGGGCAGCAACACCCGCGAGTCGGCGAAACAACGTTCGGCCAGTTCCGGGATCGCGAGCTGGCCGGATCGCGTCGCCTGCCGCCCGCCGGACCAGAAGTTCAATACGCCGAGCGGCCCGCGCTGCGCCCGCGTCGGCTCCCACGTCGTCTGGAACAGCGGCGACGGCAGCCGGATCTCGCCGGTGCAGCCGAGCGCGTTCCAGATCCGCCGCTCGAACTGCATCTGAAACTTGACGCTCCGCCCCATGCCGAGCTGGCGGATCGCTCGCTGCTTGAGCGGCTTGAAGCCGGCGCGGGAATAGTCGACCGACACGCGCATGACGGAGAACGGCAACGCCAGGATCACCCGGTCGAACGTTCTCTCCAGCGCCGTCTCGTCGCGCGAGAAGCGGAGGCGGAACGTGCCGTCCGGCAGGCGGGTGATCGCGTTCAGCGCCGTCCCGGTCTGGATCTGTCCGTCGAGCCGGGCCGCGAGCCGCGTCACGATCTGGTCGTTGCCGCCGCGTACGTGGAAACGCTGGTCGGAGCCGGGGTAGTAGAGGTCGAACCCGGTCTGAGTGTCGGCGGAGAACAAATACAGCACGTTGATTGCGGAGAGCTGGTCGGTGTCGGCCGCCAGCTCCTCGGTCACCGCGTGCTCGACCAGTTGGCCGAATCGGCTGGCGCGACCGCCGGGCACATACTTCGCGACCCACTGCGCGACCGTGCTCGCGTCGAGTGCGACCGCCGCCGGCGTCGGCGCGTGGTAGTCGACGTTGCCGAGCACCGCGTATTGCCGCTGCACGATGGGATAGACCGGCACGTAGTCGGCCTGCGCGTCGGCGAAGCGATAGGGCGCCCCGTCGAACCAATACAACGGCATGGTCCCGGCCGGCTGTGCCGCCAGCACGTCGTCGAGTTGCAAGCCAAGCTCGGTCACCAACGCCCGGATCGCATCGTGGCCGGAATCGATAAACTCGCCGCCGTGCTCAGCGATCTGGCCGTTCGCGAACACATCGCGGATCGACCAGCAACGGCCGCCAAGCCGGGTGCTGCCCTCGAACAACGTCGCCCTGGTGCCAGCCTGTTTCAGCGCCCAGGTGGCGGACAGGCCCGCCAGCCCGGCACCGACGACGGCGACGCGCGCATGCGTCGCGGCGCGTGCCGGAACCACGGCCGGAACGACGGCCGCAGCCATCGTGGCACCGATGCCGCCGAGCACAGCGCGGCGGCCGACTGGCGGCGCGGCCGACCGCGCGATCTGGCGAAGTGCGGAATACAGCGGTGTCCTGGGCATGGTCGTTCTCCCCTTTTTATCGATGCAACGCGCCGGCGCCGCCCATCGCGCGCTGTGCAAGAATTACCGGAACGGCGGTTAGCACGATGATGACGAGCACGATGACATTGACCTCCGGCAGGTGCTGGCCGAGTCGGATCGCGCCAAAGATCCACAGCGGCAGCGTCGTCTGAGCGCCGGCGGTAAAGGTCGTTACGATCACCTCGTCGAACGACAGCGCGAAACTCAGCAACGCGCCCGCCCCGACCGCGCTGGCCAGCATGGGCAGGGTGATCAGACGGAACGTGCGCCACGGCCCGGCGCCGAGGTCGAGCGACGCCTCGGCCCACGAAGCCGGCAGCCGACGCAGGCGGGCGATGACGTTGTTGTAGACGATGACGACGCAGAACGTCGTATGGCCGGCGACGATGGTCCAGAACGACAGCGGCACGTCCCAGAACGAGAAATACGACGCCATCGCCATGCCGGTCAGCACGCCGGGCAAGGCGATCGGCAGCACCACGGCGAACTGCACGATCTCCCGCCCGCCCGCCCGCATCCGGTGCACCGCCAGCGCGGTCAGCGTGCCGAGCACGACCGCGCACGCGGTCGCCAGCACGGCCAGCTCGATCGACAGCAGCAGCGCGGCCCGCACCTCCGCGTCGGCCCAGGTGGCGGCGAACCAGCGGGTCGAGAACGCGGCGATCGGCCAGCCCTGGATGTTGCTGGCCGAGAACGCGTAGACGGCGATGATCGCAATCGGCGCGAACAGGAATGCAAGGATTGCCGCCACCGACGCGGCAAGGCCGATGCGCGCCACCTACAACGCCCGGAACGCGCCGGCCGCGCGGGCGGCGAGCAGGTAGAGCGCCATCACCACCAGCGGCACGGTCGCGTAGGCGGCGGCGAACGGGATGTTGTTGGACACGCCGACGTTGGAATAGACGACGTTGCCGATGAAGTCGGACCCCGGCCCGCCGACCAGCATCGGCGAGACATAATCGCCCAACGTCAGCGAGAACGTGAAGATCGATCCCGCCGCAAGTCCCGGCAACGCCAGCGGCAGCACGATTTTTCGTAGTGTCCGCCCGCCAGCCGCGCCGAGGTCGGCCGACGCCTCCAGCAGCGGTCGCGGAATGCGCTCGAGCCCCGCGTATAGCGGCAGGATCATGAACGGCAGCCAGAGGTACGAAAATACGATCCACATGGCCCAGTTGGAATAGGCGATCGACAGGCCGCCGAGCCCGACCCGCGCCAGCGCCCAGTTCAGCACGCCGTCATGGGCCAAGATCAGCCGCCAAGCGTACACGCGCGCCAGATAACTCGACCACAGCGGGATCATCACCGCCGCGATCAATCCGGTCCGCATCCGGGGGCTCGCGTGGTGGGCCAGGAACCAGGCGAACGGGAACGCCAGCAGCGCGTCGGTCACGGTGACGGCGGCGGCCATGCCGACGGTGCGCCAGGCGATCGTGCGGTAGATGGCGCTGGTCGCGATCTCCGTAAAATTGTCGAACGTCCAGTCGGGGATGATCTCGCCGCTCAGCCCGTCGACGCGCCAGAACGCCGAGACGAACATCGCGGCCAACGCGGCCAGGTACAGCCCCACGAACCAGATCGCCGGGCCGGCCAGGAACGCGGCCGTCGCCACCGACGGCCGCGCCCAAAGCATCCTCAGCCCTTGATTTCCTGCCACGCCTTCTGCCACGCGCCGTAGTCGAGGCACGTGCTGCCGCCGCCGTTGACACCCTTGCCGCATTCCTTGCGGGGCGTCTTCCAGAAGTCGATTTTCTTGAAGTACGCGGCGTCGGCGTCGCCGTGATACTCGGCGCACGATCCCGCCTGCAGCGCGTCCATCTCCGGGCACGCCTTGGTGTTGGCCGGCGTCTCACCGAACGCCAGCGCCTGCTGCGCCTGCACCTTCGGCGCGGTCACATAGTTGATCCACAGATAGGCGCAGTTGCGATGCGGCGACTTGGCCGAGATCATCCAGCTGTCGGCCCAGCCGGTGGCGCCCTCGCTCGGCAGCGTGTCGGCCACCGGCACCTTGGCCTGCTTCAGCGTGATCGTCTGGTACGGCCAGGCGGCCCCGATCACCGCGTCGCCGTTCTTGTAGAGGTCGACCTGGTCGGACGCGAGCGCCCAGTATTTCTTGATCAACGGCCGCTGCTGCTTCAGCAACGCCACGGCGGCGTTCATCTGCTTCTGGTTGAGTTCGTACGGGTCGGTGATGCCGAGCGCCGGCTGCGTATGCGAGAGGTACAGCGCCGCGTCGGCGATCTGGATCGGGTTGTCCGGCACCGTCACCAACCCGGAGTACTTCGCGTCGTAGATCGAGGACCACGAGGTCGGCGCCGGCGTCACCTTGTCGGTCTTGTACAGCAGCACGTTCGGCCCCCACTCGTACGAAACGCCATAGTGGGTGCCGTTGACCGTGTTGAACGACGGCGCCTGCAGGTCGGGGATGAAGTCCTTCTGGTGGGTGATCAGCGCCATGTTGATCGGCTGCACGTTTTTGCCGAAGATCAGCCGCAGCGTCGCGTCGCCGGACGCCGAGACCACGTCGTATTGCGCGCCGCCGCCTTGGCGCATCAGCGCCACCATCTCGTCACTGCTGCCGGCGTATTTGCGGCTGACGGTGCAGCCGGTCTCCGCCTCGAACGGTTTGACCCAGTCGTCGGCGGCATAGCCCTCCCACGCGATGACGTTCAGCGCGCCCTCACCCTTGCCGATCGCCTGCGCCGGGACCGGATCGGCCGCCTGCGCCACCCCGGCCTGCAGGATCACGGCCGCACTTAGAATCCATCGCACGTTCATCGCCTCACTCCCCGATCGTTATTTCGCTGACGGAATCATGCCGCCATCCGGCGCGCACCGCCATGCCTGGTTTCCAGCGCGAGCCGTCCGGCCGCGCGGCACTGTTGGGCTCGGCCACCGCGAGCATCGTGCCGTCGGCCAGCTCGACGCCATAACGGGTGAACATGCCGAGGAAGCTGACCGTGCGGACGACGCCCGCCGCGCCCTCGCCGCCTTCGCTGAGTGACACCTTCTCCGGCCGCAACACCATCGTACGCCCGTCTTGGCGCAGCAGGTTGCTGACCCCGATGAAGCCGGCGACGAACGCGCTCGCCGGCCGCTCGTACAACTCGTAGGGCGTGCCGATCTGCTCGACCCGGCCGTGGTTGAACACCGCGACGCGGTCGCTCAGCGCGAGCGCCTCCTCCTGGTCGTGGGTGACGTAGAGGAACGTGATCCCGGTCGCCTGCTGCAGCGACTTCAATTCGACCTGCATCTGGTGGCGCAGCTGCAGGTCGAGTGCGCCCAGTGGCTCGTCCAGCAGCAGCACGCGCGGCCGGTTCACCAGGGCGCGGGCCAGCGCCACCCGCTGCCGCTGCCCGCCCGACAGCTGGCCCGGCCGCCGCGCGCCGAACTCGGCCAATCGCACCATCGCCAGCGCCTCGGTCACGCGCGACGCCACCTCCGGTTCCGGCAACCGCCGCGCGCGAAGACCGTAGCCGACGTTCTCGCGCAGCGTCATGTGCGGGAACAGCGCGTAGTCCTGGAACACCGTGTTCACGTCGCGCGCGTACGGCGGCAGGCGGGCGACGTCGACGCCGTCCAGTTCGATCCGACCCGCATCCGGCCGCTCGAACCCTGCGATCAGCCGCAACATGGTGGTCTTGCCGGAGCCGGACGGGCCGAGGAACGTGAAGAATTCACCGGCCGCGATCTCGAGGTGCAGGTCGGCCACCGCGACCGTGCCGCCGAACGCCTTTCGCACACCCGCGATGCGGATGACCGGCGCGGTCAACCGTGGCGGACCATGACGTGCCGCGCCACCGTGTAATCCTCCAGCGACAGCCCTGACAGATCCTTGCCGTAGCCCGACTGTTTCAGCCCGCCGTGCGGCATCTCGTTGGCGAGCATGAAGTGGCAGTTGACCCAAGTGCAGCCGTAACGGAGCCGTGCGGCCGTCGCCATCGCGCGCGACACGTCACTCGACCACACCGACGAGGCGAGGCCGTAGTCGGAGTCGTTCGCCCAGCCGACCGCCTGCTCGACGTCGGTGAACCGCGTGACCGTCACCACCGGGCCGAATACCTCGCGCCGCACGATCTCGTCGTCCTGCGTCGCCCCGGCGACCACCGTGGGCTCGTAGTAGAACCCTGCGGCGCCCGCCCGCCCGCCCGTCGTGACCTCGATGTACGGCAGGGCCGCCGCACGCTCGACGAAGCCTGCGACTCGCTGCTGCTGCCGTGCGGAGATCAACGGCCCGATCTCGTTTTGCGTGTCGTCCGCGAGCGCGTGGCGCAGCGAGCCGGCGGCCCCGGACAGGTCGGCGACCAGCCGCTCGTAGACGCCGGCCCCGGCGTAGACGCGACACGCGGCGGTGCAGTCCTGGCCGGCGTTGTAGAAGCTGAACGCCCGTAGCCCCTCGACCACGCTGTCGAGGTCGGCATCGTCGAACACGATCACCGGGGCCTTGCCGCCGAGTTCGAGATGGGTGCGCTTGATCGTCGCCCGCGCCGCCTCGATCATTTTGCGGCCCGTGCCGATGTCGCCGGTCAGCCCGATCATGTCGACGCGCGGCTGGTCGATCAGATGCTGGCCGACCGTGGCGCCGCGCCCGTGGACGATGTTGACCACCCCGGCCGGAAACAACTCGGCAAACGCCGGGGCCAGGTGCAGCAGGCTAAGCGGCGTCAGCTCCGACGGTTTGATCACCACGACGTTGCCGGCCGCCAGCGCCGGGGCCAGCTTCCACGCCGCCATCATCAGCGGGTAGTTCCACGGTGCCACTTGGGCGATCACGCCGACCGGGTCGCGCCGGACCATCGACGTGTAGCCGGCCATGTATTCGCCGGCGAGCGGCCCGGTGCCGGTGCGGCACGCGCCGGCGAAAAACCGAAAACAGTCGGCGATGGCGGGGATCTCGTCGCCGAGGAAGGCGTGGCGTGGCTTGCCGGTGTTGGCGCACTCGGCGTCGGCGATCGCCTCGGCGTCGGCCTCGATCCGGTCGGCGAGCCGCAGCAGGCGTCCGGCGCGCTCGGCCGGAGTGGTGCGCGACCACTCCTCGAATGCCGTGCTCGCGGCCGCCACCGCCCGCTCGATCTGTCCTGGATCGGCCTCGGCCACGGTGTCGAGCATCGCGCCAGTGCGGGGATTGAGCACCGCCAGGCCATCGCCCCTGCCCGGTTCGAGGTCGCCATCGATCAGCAAGCTCGTTCGCACCGGGCGCTCCCTCGTTTCCTCAGAAAATCCTACCGCAGCGGCCAGAAGAACGAAATCAGCGGCACCCCGCAAGCCACCACGATGATCGACAGCGGCAGCCCGAGCCGCCAGTAGTCGCCGAACTTGTAGCCGCCCGGCCCCATCACCAGCGTGTTGCACTGGTGGCCGATCGGCGAGAGGAAGTCGCAGCCGCACCCCAACGCCACCGCCATCAGGAACGGGTCGGGGCGCAACCCGAGCTTGCCGGCCAGCGTGGCCGCGATCGGCCCCAGCATCAGCACGGTCGGCGCGTTGTGCAGGAACGGGGTGACCAGCATCGCGATCACCATGATGATCGCCAGCGCCGCCTCGGCCGGCACCGCGTGCAGCGGCATCTCGAGCCAGCCCGCCAGCAGCGCCGTGCCGCCGGTCGAGCGCACCGCCTCGCTGACCGGGATCAGGGCTGCCAGCAGCACCAGGACGTGCCACTCCATGTGCTCGTAGACCTCGTTCAGCGTCAGCACGCGAAACAGCATCATCGCCACGGCGGCGGCGAAGAAGGCGATCGCCACCGGCACCGCGCCGACGCCGACCAGCGTCATCGCGACCACCAGCACGGCGGCCGGAAGCCAGCCGCGGTGGCTGACGCCGAGTGCGATCACCCGCTCGGCCAACGGCAGGACGTGGAGCGCCCCGATCGTCTCGGGCAGCGTGTTGCTGGCGCCCTTCAGCACTACAACGTCGCCGGCCCGCAGCCGCAGCGCGTTCAGCCGCTGGGTGATCCGCTCGCCGCTGCGGCTGACCGCCAGCAAAGCGAGGCCGTGCCGGGACGCCAACGCCATGCCGTCGCTGGTGCGCCCGACCAGGCCGCTGTCGCCGGTGATCACGCCCTCGATGACGCTCACCCCCTCGGTTGCGTGTTCGCCCGCGTCACCGGCCAGCCGCAGCTTGGCCCGCGCCACCAGCCGCTCGAGGTTCTCCGGCTCGCCCTCCAGCATCAGCACGTCGCCGCCCTTCAGCGGCAACGCGGGGGTCGGCAGCAGGCGCCGGAACCGCTCGCGCACCACGCCGACGATCGCCACCTGGCCGTCGCCCAGCGTCTCGACCGCCGCTACGGTGGCCAGCGGCGATTGCGCGGGCAGCGTCGCCTCGGTCACGTAGCCATCGAGCGTGAACGCCGCCTCCATCCCGGCCACCGCCTTGCGTCCGCGCGGCAGCAAGCGGTAGCCGAACGAGAGGAACGCGACGCCCAGGACCGCGATGGTCAGGCCGACCGGGGTGAAATCGAACATCGAGAAGGCGTGCCCGGTGACGTCGCGCCGCACCTTGGAGATCAGGATGTTGGGCGAGGTGCCGATCAGCGTCACGATCCCGCCGACCAGCGAGCCGAACGCCATCGGCATCAGCAGTTTGGACGGCGACGTGCCGGTGCGCCGCGCGAGTTGCAACGCCACCGGCATCAGGATCGCCAGCGCGCCGACGTTCTTGGTCACCATCGACAGCACCGTGACCGAGGCGACCAGCGCCGGCACCTGCCGCGCCTCGGTGGTCAGGTAGGGCAGCGCCGGGCGCAACAGCCGTTCCACCACGCCGGAGCGGGCGACGCCGGCGCTGATGACCAACGCCGCGGCGACGATGATCACCACGTCGTCACCGAGGCCGCGAAACGCCGACTCCGCCGGGATGATGCCGGTCAGCACCCCGGCCAGCAACGCCATGAGGGCGACCAGGTCGTATGGCAGGCGACCCCAGACGAACAGGCCGATCGTGACGCCGATGATGCCGAACGCGAGGCTTTGGTCGAGGGTCATGCACGTCCGATCGGATGGCGGCTGCTAGAGGTGGCGGGCGGCACCACGTGCGCTAGAGATGAGGAGACCGCCATGAAGCTTCGCGAACTGTTCGATCGCGCGGTGTTACCCGAAACCGCCACCGCCGAGTCGTCCGCGCCGCCGCCAACCTGCCGCCGCTCGATCCCGGATCCGGCGACCATAATCGCCGCCTCGCTGGGCCAGAAGGTGCTGCATGGCTGGCTGCAGAACCGCCACCAGACCCGCTATCCGCTGATCCTCAACCTGCGCCTGCACTCGCCGGCGGAGGTGGCGCTGATCTTGGAAAGCGTCGGCCATGCGCTGCGGGCCGGCGACGCGGACGAGCCGGCCGTGGCCGACGCGCTGGCCTGGCTACATTCGATTGGCGCCGATCCGGCGTTGACCGGCCTGCCGGGTCCGAATCCGGATGCCGCACCGTTGCTGGACCGGGTGCGGGTGTCGGGACTGACCGCGCAGGCGTATGCCGCGAGCACGCGGGCGCTCGGCCGCCGCACGCTGACCAACCGGCGATATCTCGACTACCTGTCGGCCCGACTTGGCATCCCGGACGAGGTCGCGCGCAGCATCCACCGGCGCTTTGGCGGCTGATCACGCCTGTTCGGTCAGCTCGAACATGAACCCCTGCAACGCCGCGCTGTCTATCAGCAGCTTTCGCGACAGGTCGGCCAAGGTGATCCAGCCGACCACGCGAATGCGGGCGTCGCGCACCGGCATGCGGCGGATATGGTGCGCCGCCATCAGGTCCATCACAGCGCGCACGGTGTCGTCGACGTCGCAGGCGATGACCGGCGAGGTCATCACCTCACGCACCGTCGTGGTGGTCGGGTCGAGCCCGCGCGCGACCAGGCGGTAGAGGATGTCGCGGTCGGTCACGATGCCGTCCAGCGCCTCGGGCAGGCCGACCGGCAGCGCGCCGACCTCCAGCTCGCCCATCATCTCGGCCGCGTCGCGCACCAGCGCCGAGCCGTTGATGAACTCCACGTCGCCGGTCATGACCTCGGTGATCTTCAACGGTCCCGCTCCAATCTCGCCACCAGGTCGCCCAGCACCGCAGGGAGTTGGGTCCGACCCAGCTCGAACGCGAGCCGCGCCTCGACAAGGGCGCGGTCGGGCCGCCCGGCATGTTCGTGCATTTCGCTCAGGTGCTTGTGCGGCCAGAAGTCCGTCGGCAGCAGGGTGACCGCCCGATCGAGCGACAACTCCGCGTCGTCGAGCCGGCGGGCCATCACCTGCGCCGCCCCTAGTTGCCGCCAGATCCAGCCAATTTCGGGTGCCCGAGCCGCTGCCTCCGCCAGCACGTCGATCGCATCCGACACGCGGCCGGCGCACATCAGGATGTTCGCGAGTTCGTTGCGGGCGTCGAGCAGGTCCGGGTCGCGCGCCACCGCCTCCCGCGCGGCCCGTTCGGCGCGCGGGAGGTCGGTCGAGTTCATGCGGATATAGGCCGCAAGCCGCTGCCACGCCGTCGCCGTGCCTATCCGCGCCGCCGCCGCCTCGGTCGCGTCGAGCACCGTCGGGTGCGTGAACGATCGCGGCGTCTTGCCGATCGCCACGGCGCCCGGCAGCGCCAGGATGAAGTCGACGTCGGGCAGCGCCGGTCCGCCCTCGGCCACGACGTCCTGCAGCAGCGCCCGCACCCATCGCGACACCACCGCCGTCGGGTTCTCGCCGGGCGGCGTTCCCGTGTTCGCCGCCGCGCGGAGCGGTGCGTGGAACTGCAGATCCTCGATGATGTAGACGCCGCCAGGAAGCAGCGCCGGCCACAGCGTCTCCAGGCTGGTCAGGATGTGCGACGCCTGGTGCGAGCCGTCGTCGATGACGATGGTCGGTGGAAAGTCGGCCGCCACCGCGCGCAGGAACGCCGCATCCTCCTGGTAGCCGGTGCGGATCTTGACCCGCCCCCGCTCCAGCGGCCGGCATTCCGGCAGGAAGTCGAGGCCGACGATGGTCGCGTAGAGGAAAAACGACTCCCACAGGGCGAGCGAGTAGCCCTCCTGCACGCCGATCTCGAACAGGTTGATCGCCGCCTCGCGAAACGGCCGCAACACCATGCCGTACCGGCCAAGGTAGCGATGGCCGAGCGAGGACTTGTCGGTGCCCGCCAGGCAGCCCAACGCATCGAGGTGGAAGTCGTGCATCACACCAGCCAATCGGGCCGGAGCAGGTTCATCGCGACGTCCAGCTCCGGCTCGACCAGCACCAGGTCGGCGCCGGCCTCGGCCGCGACCGCCGCGTCGTCCGCGTGCCGCACCACGATCGCCAACCGGTCGCTGGCGCCGCGTGCCCGCAGCAACGTCGCGGCGTCGGCGGCGGCGCCGAGCGGCAGGTGCCACAAGCCGACCCGCCAGCCGGCCCGCCGCCAGCCCTCGACCCGCTCGGCCGCGACCGCGTGGCTCACGACCCGTTGCAGGTGCGGGGTGGCGAGCGCGTGAAGCAGGTCGGCCGGGCGGATCACCGCCGTGCCGGTGCGCCGGGCCAACACCGCGCCCGCGTGCAACGCCAGCTCCACCGCCTGCGCGATCGTGGCACCCGCCGCGAGCGCGCCGCCGATCACCGCCACGATGCTGTCGCCGACGCCGGCGATGTCGGCGATCTCGGGGACCAGCGGCGCGTGGTGGACGGCGCCGTCCGCGTCGATCAACGACAAACCGAAGCCGCTCCGCACCGCCACCACCGCGCCGAAATCCTGCGCCCGCCGCAACGCCGCACCGGCGGTCGCGACCGTCGCGTCGTCCTCGCCGGCGACGCCGGTCGCCATCGCCAGGTCGCGCCAGGCGGTCACCACGACGGCGGCCCCGGAATAGCGCGCAAACCCGACGCCGCGCATGCCGACCACGACCGAGCGGCCGGTGGCGCGGGCGGCCTCGATCAGCGCCGGCCCGAGTGTGGTCGTCAGCACGCCCTTGCGGTAGTCCGACAGCACGGTGATCGAGGTCGCGGCCATGGCGTCCTGGGCGATACGGGCCAGCCGCTCGGCCAGTTTTGGGTGGATCGGACTGTCGCCCGGCAGCACCCGGTCTTCGCGATCGGTCCGCAGCACCTGCTGCCCGCCCGCCACGAACCGGGTTTTTAGCGGCGTCGTGAGCCCGCCCTGGACCAGCAGCCACGGCTCCACCTGCGGCTGGCCGCCGATCAGGCCGGTCAGTTCGGAGCCGGCCTGGTCGTCGCCCACCACGGAGACGAAGGCGACCGAGGCCCCAAGCGCGCCCAGGTTGCGGACGACGTTGCCCGCGCCGCCGGGCACCACGATCTCGCGCCGGATCGTCAGCAGCGGCACCGGCGACTCCGGACTGATGCGCTCGACGTCGCCGTATACGTAGCGGTCGAGGATGGCGTCGCCGACCACCAGCAGCGACGCCCGGCCGATCCGCCGCACCACCTCGGACAATGCGTCGATCGGGGCCGCGCCCTCGCCGGTTCGCTCGTTCATCGATCGCCGCGTAGTCGCCTGCCGCGCGCAAGGCAACAAAACGGTCGATCGGCAACCGATTCATCATTTGGTCACCGCGATCCGCCAGCGTGTCGCGACGAGGGTGGGGTGGGCGATGCGGGGTGCGGCGGACGCGGCGGTTTGGAGCGAGCAGGCGTTGGCCGAGCACGCCCGCCGCTGGGTGGCGCAGCCGGCGGGACGGACCGCGGTCGTGCTGCACCTGTCGCGCATGGTGGCACCCGCGCCGCGCCCGCACCACCGCCGGATCGCCCGCGCGCTGATGGACGACGCGGCCACCCGCCACGACGGCCACCTGTTCAGCCTCGGCAACGGCGACCTCGTGCTGCTGTGGAGCGCCGCTCCCGGCGGTCGTGGCGACACGGCGAACGCGCGGGCGCTGCCCGACATCCTCGGCCGGCTGTTGCGCGCCGACGTGCCCAACCCGGCGGCGGTGCTGAGCGTGTGGCCGCTGGAGAGGGCGCCGGCGGCGCTGTTGACCTACGCGCGCGCGCGGCTGGCCGACCGGCGGGACGCCAGTCCGACCGCCACCCCGCCGGCCGCCCTGCGCGAGCCCGGGTCGGAGACGATCGCCGCCGAGGCGGTGGCCGTGACGCTGTCCCGCATCGATCTGGGCGACCTGCTGCGGCGCCAGACGGCGGTGCGGGTCGACGCGGCACGCGGTTTCATGCCGCTGTTTCGCGAGGTCACGGTGTCGATCGCGGCGGTCGAGGCGCGGCTGGACGCCGGGTCGCACGCCGGCGGCGTCAACGCCGACCCGTTCCTGCTGCAGCACCTGGCCGGCCAGCTTGACGAGCGGGTGCTGGCGGCGCTGACGGCCGCGATCGGGCGCGGCGGGCCGCTCGATCCGACTGCCGAGGGGACGCCGCCGATCCACCTCAACCTGACGCTGCAGGCCGCGACCGGTGCCGCATTCGCGGAATTCGCGGCGGCGATGGTCGAGGCGGGGCGCCCCGCCGGCATCGAGCTGTCGTTGCTGGAGGCGTGCGCCGATCCCGACCGCTTCGCCGCCGTGCGCGAGAGGCTGACCCGGCACGGGCTCGCCCTGGTGCTCGACGGGGTGTCGTTCGCGGCGTTGCGGCTGACCCAGGCGTGGCTGCTGCGGCCGGACCTGCTGAAACTGGATTGGACGCCGCAGCTGGCCGACCTGGCCGACGCCGACGCGCGAGCGCTCGGCCACGCGCTGCGCGAGATCGGGGTCGAGCGGGTCGTGCTGCACCGGGCCGAGACCGAGGCGGCGCTGCGCTGGGGCCTTTCGCGCGGCATTCGACGGTTTCAAGGGCGGCACGTGGACGCCATGCGGTCGGCGACCCGGCTGCGCGGGTGCGTCCACGCCGCGGGCTGCACGCTGGGCCAGTGCATCGCGCGGGCCGAGGCCACCAGCGCCGCCGGCCGCAGCGGCTGCTCGAACCTGCGACGGCTCGACCACGACGCCGAACCGGTCGCGGTGGCGGCTTGATCACGGTGCGGCGACCCGCCCGGCCGGAGGTCGACGAGGGCGACGTGTCGCGGGCGCGGATGCTGGCCGACACGCGGGCGCTGGCCGGGTTGCTGGAGGCGTGCGAGGCGGCGGGCGTCGAACGGCAGGCGCTGGTGCTGAGCCTGTCGCGACTGCCGCCGGAGCTGGCGCGGCCGCACCACATCCGGCTGGCGCGCGCCGCACTCGACCCGTTGCTGGCGGCGGACCGGGCGCGGCTGTTCCACCCGACGCCGACCGAGACGGTGGTGGTCTGGCGCGGCGACGCCGACGCGGCGGTGGCCGACAGCCGGCGCGCGGTCGCCTACCTGTTCGCCGACGCGATCGGCGCCGACGCGACCGGCCCCGATGCGACCGGCCCCGATGCGACGGGCCCCGATGCGACGGGCCCCGATGCGACGGGCCTGACCGAGCACCTGGTGTTGCCGCGAGATGCCACGCAATTGCGGCGGCTGGCCCGGCTGCCGGCCGACGAGCCCGAGGTGGCGCCCGAGCCGGCCGGACCGGCGCTGCCGCCGATGGACATGCCGGCGCTCGCCTTGCTGGAGGCGCGGCTGGCCCATGCCGACGTCGCTCGGTTCAGCCATCGCCGCGCGATCCGCCGCCTGTCGCCGACGGTCGGCTGCGGCTCGCCTGGGAAAAGCGATACTTTGCGATCACCGACCTGGCCGCCGCCCTGCTCCCGGAGCACGCGGTCGACGCCGACCCGTGGCTGTTCCGCCGCCTCACCCGCACGCTGGACCGGCGCATGCTCGTTCAGTTGAGCGCGCCGGGCGAACTGGCCGAGGCGCCGCCGTTCTCGCTCAACCTCAACGTCGCCAGCCTGCTGGCCCCGGAGTTCTTGGCGTTCGACGCCGCGCTGCCGAGGGCGTTGCGCGGCCAGGTGGTGATCGACCTGCTGCCGGTCGACGCGCTGGCCGACCCGGCATCATTCGCGTTCGCCCGCGATTTCGCCCGGGCGCGGGGATATCGGCTGCTGATGCGGTGCTGCACGCCGTCGCAGCTGGCGCTGCTGCCGGCCGAGCGGCTCGGCGTCGATCTGGTACAACTCCGGTGGACCGAAACGCTGGCCGGCTGGACGCCGCCCGAGTGGCTCGACACGGCGACGGTCGTGCTGGGCCGCGCCGCCGGGCCGCGCGCGCGGGCGTGGGGGCGCGACGCCGGGGTCACCTTGTTCGCCGGCGAGAGCTGAGCCTAGAGCAGCTGCCGGCCAAGGAGCTCGAGGACATCAAGGCCGGATTCGTCAAGCTGACGGAGGAGCACCGGGAACGGTCCGGCGACGACGCCAAGGCGCGGCCCAACGTCGGCTGACGACGCTCAACTTCGTGCCGATCAGTCGCGCGCCGGCCGTCGCGACAGCTCGGTCACCACGCCGAACAGGCTGCGCAGCTCCTGCTCGGTCACCTCGCCGCGCTCGAAGAAGTGGCGGATGTTGCGGACCATGCCGGGGCGCTTGGGCAGGTTGTCGAGGAAGCCGCACGCGTCCAACCGTCCCACCAGATGCTCCAGGAAGCGGTCGAGCTCATGCTTCTGCGCGACCCTGGTTTCGTTGGTCATCAGCGTGCGGGGCGGCGTGTCGTCGGCCGCCGTCCACCACTCGTACGCCAGCACCATCACCGCCTGGCTGAGGTTCAGGCTCATGAACGCCGGGTTAAGCGGGTAGCGGACTAGCGTGTCGGCCTGCGCCATGTCGTCGTTGTCGAGCCCCGCCCGCTCCGGCCCGAACAGCACGCCGCAGCGCAACGACCGGGCACAGATCGCGCGCAGCTCGGCCGCCGCTCCCCGGGCGGTGAGCACCGGCTTGATCACGTGGCGCGGGCGCGGGCAGGTGGCGAGCACACGGTGCAGGTCGGCGGTCGCCTCGGCCACCGTCGCGTGGACGGTGGCGGCCTCCAGAATGCGGTCGGCGCCGGACGCGGTGCGCCACGCGTGCTCCTGCGGCCAGCCGTCGCGCGGGGCGACGAGGCGGAGGTGGAACAGGCCGCCGTTGGCCATCGCGCGGGCAACCGCGCCGATGTTGTCGGCCAGTTGCGGGCGGACCAGGACTATTACCGGGCTGTCGCCGATCGGCCCGATGTCGGCGCCGCCGTGGCGCCCCGTCACGCCCGCCGCCAGGTGGTGGTGCCGCCCGCGTCCTCGAGCAGCACGCCCTGTGCGGCGAGCTCGGCGCGGATCGCGTCGGCGCGGGCGAAATCGCGCGACGTGCGGGCGGCGATGCGGGCCACGATCAGCGCGTCGATGGCGGCGTCCTCGGACCCGCCGTGGAACCAGGTCGCCGGCTCGGCTGCCAGCAACCCGAGTATCTCACCCGCCGCGCGCAAACCGCTCGCGGCAGGGACGTCGCCCCGCATGGCCTGGTCGGCGAGCTCGTGCATCTCGGCCAACGCGCCCGGTATGTTGAGGTCGTCGCACAGCGCGTCGAACACCGGCGGCGGCGGCGCACCCGGCGGCGGCGAGCCGGCACGTCCGATCGCGCGGTAAAAACGGTCGAGCGTGCCGCGCGCCTCGGCCAGCCCGGCCTCCGAAAAGTCCAACGGGGCGCGGTAGTGCGCGGTCAGGAGCGACAGCCGAATCGCCTCGCCCGGCCAGCTCCGCAGCACGTCGCGGGCGGTCAGGAAGTTGCCGAGGCTTTTGCTCATCTTCTCGCCGCCGATCATCAGCATGCCGTTGTGCAGCCAGTACCGGGCAAAGTCCGATCCGGGCAGCGCGCAGCGGGATTGCGCGACCTCGTTCTCGTGGTGCGGGAAGATCAGGTCGCCGCCGCCGCCGTGGATGTCGAACGTCTCGCCCAGGTAGCGCCACGCCATCGCGCTGCACTCGATGTGCCAGCCCGGCCGCCCCCGTCCCCACGGGCTGTCCCAGCCGGGCAACTCGGGCGGCGACGGCTTCCACAGCACGAAGTCGCCGGGGTCGCGCTTGTAGGGGGCGATGTCGATCCGGGCGCCGGCCAGCAACTCCTCCGGGTTGCGGCCGGACAGCGTGCCGTACGCCGGGTCGCTGGCGACCGAGAACAGCACGTGTCCCTCGGCGGCATAGGCGTGACCGGACGCGACGAGACGGGAGATCAAGGCCAGCATTTCGGGGATGTGCGCGGTCGCCGCCGGCTCGACGTCGGGCGGCAGATTGCCCAACGCCGCCATGTCGGCCTGGAAGTCGGTCGTCGTGCGGGCGGTCAGCGCGCCGATCGGCTCGCCCGCCTCGGCCGCGCGCGCGTTGATCTTGTCGTCGACGTCGGTGAGGTTGCGGACGTAGGTGACGCGCGCGTAGCGCCGCCGCAGCAGCCGCGCCAGCACGTCGAACACCACCACCGCGCGCGCGTTGCCGAGGTGGGGCAAGTCATAGACGGTCGGCCCGCAGACATACATGCGAACGTGATCCGGCTCGATCGGTGTGAACACGGTTTTTGTGCGCGTCAGGGTGTTGTGCAGGCGCAGCGGGGTCATCTCGGCTCCAGACGTCTCGCGCCGTTGTCGATCAGGCACGGCCGACGCGCAATGCGGTCGCACCTTGTCAACACGGCCCGCAAATGCGAGGCGTTCGCATCTTCCAGACCGGAGTCCGCTAGCAATGCCCTCGACGCTGCCCGCTTCGGCGCCCGCCTCCGACCGCGCCGGCAAGCACCTTGGGCCGCTGGCGGTATTCGGTCCGGGGTTGGTCGTCATGCTGGCCGACACCGACGTCGGCAGCGTCATCACCGCCGGCCAGAGCGGGCTGCAATGGGGTTACCGGCTCCTGCTGCTGCAGTTCCTGCTAATGCCGATCCTCTACATGGTCCAGGAGCTGACCGTTCGCCTCGGCATCTTCACCGGCCGCGGCCATGGCGAGCTGATCCGCGACACCTTTGGGCCGATCTGGGCCTGGGTGTCGGCGGCGGGTCTCGCGGTCGCGTGCGTCGGCGCGCTGCTGACCGAATTTTCCGGCGTGGCCGGCGTCGGCGAACTGTATGGCGTCCCCCGATTGGTAAGCGTGGCATTGGCCGCCGTCGCCCTGCTGGCGGTGGCGTTGACCGGCAGCTACCGCCGGGTCGAGCGCATCGCGATCATCTTCGGGCTGTTCGAGTTCTCGTTCTTCGGCGTCGCCTGGGCGTCACACCCGGATTTGACGACGCTGGCCACGCAGGCGGTCGACCTCCGGCTCGGCAACACCGATTACCTCTACCTGGTGGCGGCCAATATCGGCGCCGTGATCATGCCGTGGATGGTGTTCTACCAACAGTCCGCGATCGCCGATAAACAGCTGCAGCCGCGGCACTTCCGCGCCGCCCGGATCGACACCGCCATTGGCGCGGTGGTAACGCAGCTGGTGATGGCCGCCGTGCTGATCGCGGTCGCGGCGACGCTCGGGCGCGACGCGAACCACCCCACGTCGCTCGACTCCGTGGGCGAGATGAGCGCCGCCCTGACGCCGTTTTTGGGCGAGCGCGCGGGAAAACTGGTGTTCGGCATGGGGGTGGTCGGGGCCGGGCTGGTGGCGGCGATCGTTGCGTCGCTGGCGCTGGCGTGGGGCCTCGGCGAGGTGGCCGGGTTCCGCCGGTCGCTGAAAGACCGGCCGTTGCAGGCGCCGCTGTTCTACGGTTGCTACGCGGTTTGTGTGGTCGGCGGGGCGTTGCTGGTGGCGTTCCTGCCCAACTTGGTGGCGCTCAACATCGGCGTGCAGGTGATGAATGCGTTGCTGCTGCCGCTGGTGTTGGGATTTCTGCTGGCGCTGGCCACGCGCGCGCTGCCCGAGCCGGTGCGGCTGCGCGGTTGGTATCTTTGGGTCGTGTGCGCCGTCGCGGGGCTGACCAGCGCGCTCGGCGTGTGGGGCGGGATCAGCGGCGCGCTCGGCGGCTGAAGCGGAACCACGCGGGCGGCGGCGCGCTAAATCTTGACATAGGGAGTGTCACGTATGAGCCAGCCGGCGCAAAGCCAAGACGGACTGCCGGGCAGCGAAGCCGAGATGGAGCCGCGTCCGCAATCGGCGATGGAGCGCTATCGCTCCAGCGGCAAACTGACCGGCAAGGTCGCGCTGGTGACCGGCGGCGACAGCGGCATCGGCCGCGCGGTCGCCGTCGCGTTTGCCAAGGAGGGGGCGGACGTCGCGATCTCCTACCTCAACGAGCACGAGGACGCGCAGGAGACGATGCGGCTGGTGCAGGCCGAGGGCCGGGAGGTCATGGCGATCGCCGGCGACCTCGGCGAGAGTGCTCATTGCGACGACCTGATCGTGCAGGTGCTGGGGCGGTTCGAAAAGCTCGACATCCTGGTCAACAACGCGGCCGAGCAGACGCTGCAGCCGGATTTCGAGCAGATCACCGACGCGCAGATCGAGAAGACGTTTCGAACCAACATCTTCAGCCAGTTCTTCCTGACCCGCGCCGCGCTGCCGCACCTGAAGGACGGAGCGGCGATCATCAACACGACCTCGGTCACGGCATACAAGGGCAGCCCGGTGCAGATCGACTACGCCTCGACGAAGGGCGCGATCGTGGCGTTCACCCGCAGCCTGTCGCTATCGCTGGTGGAGCGGGGCATCCGGGTCAACGCGGTGGCGCCGGGACCGATCTGGACGCCGCTGATCCCGGCCAGCTACCCGGCCGACAAGGTCGCCCACCATGGTGACTCCGTGCCGATGAAGCGGGTCGGGCAACCGGACGAGGTGGCCCCGTGTTATGTGTTCCTCGCGTCCAGCGACGCGTCCTATATGACTGGCCAAGTGCTGCACCCGAACGGCGGCACCGTCATCAACGGCTGACAGGAGCTTTTCGCATGAGCGACTTCCCCGCGCCCGTAACCCCGATCCCTGGGCTACCACCTGACGTGCCGGACCCCAACGGCCCGGGCGGCCCCGGCCCCGACCTCGACCCGATCCCCCAGGAGATGCCACCCGACCTCCCAGGCTACACGCCGGGCGATATGCCGGAGCCGATGGTGGCGACCGCAGCGTTGCCGGCGGCGTCGGCGGCCCGCTGATCGATTGGAGGTGGAGCCGTGGGTGGGGCTGCGCGGCGCTGGCGGTCTCGACGCCGCGCGGTCCGGGCTCAGTACAGACCCAAAGCATGTCCGTCACCCGGGCGGTCGCTGATGACCTGAGACAGGGCGGCATGACCCCATTCGCCGCAAACGCCAGCCGTCCGTCCCCGCCTTGGCGAGCCGCGTGTCGGCGCAACGGGCTATGACCAACCACACAATTCCGCCATGAAGTGTTGCTTCATTAAACATCGTTAGTCACGTGAACCGGCGCTGTTTTCCGCCTCGACACCTAGGGAGAGTTCTCGATGTTAAAGCTGTTGGTTGGCTCGGCGTTGGTCGTTGTAGGGTTGGTCGCCGTCCCGACGTCGGGTCGAACAGAGACGATTAGCCCGATTTTCGGCACCGCCACGGTCGTTCCAACGACATCGGCACAAAATAAGTCGATCCTCGGTAAAGGCTATTACGCCGACATGTATGGCTCCTGGGGTATCGACTACGCCGATTACGCGGCGTACTACGGTTATTACGGACAGTATGGCGACGCGGCGACTTACGCCTACAATGCTTACCAGGCATTCAATGTGGCGGCGTATTATCAATCCTACGGCCAATAACATTCGTCGGTAAGTGAACGAGCAGCAGGGACTCGACCGTTCGGCGCGGCCAGGCGATCGCTCCTCGCTGCAACTGAGCGCAAGACGTCGGCGGCGCTCGCCACTGGTGCTGTTGCTGGTGGCGAGTGTCCCTGCCCACGCCCAGGAGAGTGACAAGACTCTGTTGCTCGAGCAACGGGTCCGGTATCTGGAACATAGGCTGGAGATTTTAGAGAGCCGTCTCGAAGATCGACATGCGACCGTGGCGAGATCGCGGACTGCCGTCGTACGCAAGCCATCGCCGGCGGTTAACCCGGCCGTGAGCCCGGCAGCGCGCATCGAGACGCATGCGCCGCTTGCCGGACCCGCGGCGCCGTCCTCGCCGGCGCTCGCAGAGGCACCGTCGAACCTTCCGTCGCAACCCACCTTGGGTGTCGGCAAGCCGGCCGACGCGCCGCAGGAGGCGTTCGTGTTTCGCCAGAACGCCGTCACCTTGCGCCCGCGGAGTCTCGAGGCCGATCTGGATTTCGGCTACGTGCGCAGCAACGGCTTCCTGCAGACCGATCGAGCCGCGCTCGTCACCGCTTCCGTGCGTGTCGGCATCCTCGACTGGCTGGAGGCAAACGTCACCGTTCCTGCGTTCGCCACGTCGCGGACCCGCAGCGTCGGCCCGTTTCGCACCAGGACACGCCAGGTGAGCGGGGTGGGTGACGTCGTGGTGCAAGCGAACGCGCGCATCCACGAGCAGACGGCGGACACGCCCGGCGCGGTCGTGTCGCTTGGCACCTTGTTGCCGACGGGAGCCAACCCGTACGACTTCAGCAACTATCAGCCGGACTCGAGGGCCATCGGCTACAATCCCAACCCGACGAACCTGAATGCGGCATATCTGTCGCGCGGCGCCTGGGGTATCGTGACCCACCTCGAATTCTACAAGACGATTGATCCGGTGATCGTCTTCTTCGGTGTCGGAGCCAACTACCTGTTTCCCCAGACCGTGGCCGGTCATGAGGTTCGGGCCGGTGTGACCTATAACTACAACATGGGTCTGAGCCTTGCCCTGTCCGACAAGTCGACCTTGGGGCTGCAAGTCGAGGGCGCCTATCAGGACAGGCTTAACGTGGATCGGCGGCCGGTGCCGCAAAGCGACCTGGAGCCGGTGGTGGTCCGCGTGTCGGTGATCCAGCGCCTCTTCGAGGGTAGCTGGATCGAGCCGTCCTTCGCCGCCGGACTTTCCGCCAACGCGCCAGGATTGGCTCTCAACGTTGGCCTGCGGCATCGGTTCTAGGGTCGCGCTGCCGGTGATGGCCTTGGCCCTCTCCGCGTGCGCCGGAGATCGCCAAGTCGTGGCGTTACGGCCGACGTCGATGCTCGGGCTCCGGTTCGAGGCGACGGTGCCGCAACATTTCGACTACACCTGTGGAGCCTCCAGCGTGGCGACCGTGCTGACGTTTCACTGGAACCGCCCGACGACCGAGAACGATGCGATCGAGGCGCTCGGGCAGCGCTACACCTTGGCGGAGATCGCCAAGCGGCGGGACACCGGGCTGTCGTTCGACGACCTGATCTTTATCGTCGAACGCTTGGGATATGCGGGCCAGGGCGCCAAGCTCGCGATCGACGACTTGGCCAGACTCAAGGGTCCGGTCATCGTGCAACTCAGCAACCCAAAGTTTCAGCACTTCGTGGTGCTGCGCCGGGTGGGCGACGACGTGTTCTACGTGGCCGATCCGATCGTTGGAAACTACGCCATGAGCGCCGATCAGTTCCGGCACGAGTTCACCGGCTATGCGCTCGCCATATGGCTGCCGGCGGCGCCGTTGCCGGCCGATACCAGGTTAATGCGCCCCCGCGACGGCATCTCGGTCCCCAACGCGTTGCAAAGGGTCATCAATGCGCCACTCCTGGCTCCCCACCCGATCATTTGACCCGCGCCGGCGCGCCGCGCTGTGGGCGGCACTGCCGGTCCTCATCGGGCTGTGCGAGGCGGCGAGAGCCGAGTGCGGCGTGCCGTCGCCCGACTACGCGGCCCGTCGAACGGTCACCGTCGCCGGTCAGACCGTCGCCATGCGGGTGAACGTCGCAGGCTCGACCATACGCGAGGAAACCGATCTGGGAGATGGCGTGCGCGTTACCATCCGTGCCCCCGGTAGGCCCATCGTGGCGTTCGACCCACGCGCCGGCACCGGCATCGAGGTGCCCGCTCCACGCGGCAACCAGCTGCCGACACGGTCGATCGACGAGGTTGCCCCGGATGGTCGGCGGGTGCGCGTCCAGCAAGTCGAGAGCCGAGGGCGATGGCTGGAGACATCGCGCATCACGTGCCGGAAGGACGGCGTCATGCTCCGGCAGACGTTCGTCTCGGTCGGCGCGCAAGGGCAAGAGTTGTCGGGGACCGTCGCGCAAGACGACATAACCATCAATCCACAACCGGCGTCGCTGTTCGAGATCCCAGCGGATATCCAGATCACGCGGCCCGACCGAAAGTGACCGACAAACAGCTGTGTGTCGAAATTTCGTATGTCTCAATGCCGTCTGCGACGGCTCACGCTCATACGAGTCCATCGGCGGAGCATAGGCGACTGCGCCTAGCGCGAGATGGTCGCACGCTTCCGTCCGAAGAACCGCTGGGTCGTTAAAGCTCGGTGCCGGGAATTGCCGTGTGGGCCGGGCAAGCGGCGCGGTGGCTAGCGCGGCTTGTTCGCCTCCTCCGGCGTGCGCAGCGCCAGCGCCAGCGCATGCAGGCCGCCCGAGAACTCCGCGTCGAGTAGCGCGTGCACCCGGCGCGAGCGCTCCACCCGCGACATGCCGCCGAACGACGCCGCCACCACCTCGACGGTGAAGTGCGTCTGGCCGCCCGGCGCCGCCCCGGCATGGCCCGCGTGCAACGCGCTGTCGTCTCTCACCCGCACCACCGCGTCGGGCAAGCCAGCGCGAACGGCGGCCTCGATCCGTTCGATGCGTGTCGTCATGAAAACAATGATCGGCGGTGGCGTGGGGATGCGCAATCCCTCTTTGCAAACCCCGTCGCGGGCCGCACATATCGCTCGATGAGCAGACGCCCCACGCGCCCCCGGGCCTACGCGCCCGATCCGCAGGCGCCGCAAGGCCGCTATTGCGACATGCCCGGCTGCACCGCCAACGGCGAGTATCGCGCGCCGAAGTCGCGTAACGCGCTCGGCGAGTATTGGTGGTTCTGCCTGGAGCACGTACGCGCCTACAACGCGTCGTGGGACTTCTACAAAGGTATGTCGGCCGCCCAGATCGAGCTGCAGATGCGCGCGGACACCGCCTGGCAACGCCCTACTTGGCCGCTCGGCACGCTGGGCGGCCGCCTTGACGAGGAAGTGTTGCGCGACCCACTCGGGGCGTTGCATGCCGGCCTCGGGGGACGTCGGCGCACCGCCGAGCCGGCTCAGCCGGTGGTGCCCGCAGAACTGCGGCAGCCGCTGGAGGCGCTGGGGCTGGCCTGGCCGGTGGCGATCGACACGCTAAAATCGCGATACCAGGCGCTGGCCAAGGAGCACCACCCCGACCGACACGGGGGCGACCGGGCGGCGGAGGAGCGGCTGAAAACCATAAATCTCGCGTATGCGGCGATTCGCGCCCATATTCAGGCTACACCGCCGCTCGCCGCGACCGGCTGAACCCGCGCCGCACTTTGCCCGTTGTGCTCCACGCGGCTACCATCAAGTTCCGCCCGAATGACAGGATTGCTGGCCTATGAACCGGATCGCCGCCCTTTCCGAGACCGACGACGACCTCACGAGCACGCCGACCTCGGCCATCAGCACGCCCGACACCACGGTCGTCGCGCGCGACGTGTTCGGGTTCGATAGCGATCTCGCGGTGCCGGCGTTCACGACCCGCACCGAGCATGTGCCGGAATTGGACCCGACCTACCGCTTCGACCCCGACACCACGAAAGCGATCCTGGCCGGCTTCTCCTTCAACCGCCGCGTGCTGATCCAGGGCTACCACGGCACCGGCAAGTCGACGCACATCGAGCAGGTGGCCGCCCGGCTGAACTGGCCGTGCATCCGCATCAACCTCGACAGCCACATCAGCCGCATCGACCTGATCGGCAAGGACGCGATCGTCCTGCAGGACGGCAAGCAGGTGACCGAGTTCCGCGAAGGCATCCTGCCGTGGGCGCTGCAACACCCGTGCGCGCTGGTGTTCGACGAGTACGACGCCGGCCGGCCCGACGTGATGTTCGTGATCCAGCGCGTGCTGGAGGTCGAGGGGCGGCTCACGCTGCTGGACCAGAACCGGGTGATCCGCCCGCACCCGGCGTTCCGGCTGTTCGCGACCGCCAACACCGTCGGACTCGGCGACACGACCGGCCTGTACCACGGAACCCAGCAGATCAACCAGGGCCAGATGGACCGCTGGAACATCGTGGCGACGTTGAACTACCTGCCGCACGCGCAGGAGACCGAGATCGTCATGGCCAAGATGGCGCTCGAACCGCACGACAAGCCGGCCAAGAAGCGCATCGAGTCGATGGTGGCGCTAGCCGACCTGACCCGCGCTGGCTTCGTCAACGGCGACATTTCCACCGTCATGAGCCCGCGCACCGTCATCACCTGGGCCGAGAACGCGAAGATTTTTGGCGACATCGGGTTCGCGTTCCGGTTGTCGTTCCTGAACAAGTGCGACGAGGCGGAGCGGTCGACGGTCGCCGAGTATTACCAGCGTTGCTTCAACGAGGAGGTCGCGACCGGCACCCTCGCCCGCAAAGCCGGATGAGCGGGGCCACCAAGGACACCTCGCGCGCCGAGGATTTCAAGCGCGCCACCGCCGGCGCGCTGCGGGCGGTGGCGGGGACGGCGGACGTGCAGGTGGCGTTCCAGCCTGGTCCCAGCGGCCTCGCCGGACGCCGCGCCAAACTGCCGTTGCCGACACGGGCGTTGCCGGCTGGCGAGATGGCGAAGGTGCGTGGCGCCGCCGATAGCGTCGCGTTGCGGCTGAAGCACCATGATGAGGCGATGCACGCGGCGCGCGCGCCCGGCCGCCGCGAAGCGCGTGACGCCTATGACGCCCTGGAGCAGGCGCGGGTGGAAGTGGTCGGCGGCGAGCGGATGGACGGGGTCGCGGCCAACCTGCGCGCCCGCCTCGCCGACACGGTCGAGAGCGAAGGCTACGACCGCATGACCCGGCGCGAGCAGATGCCGGCCGCCGCCGCGCTGTCGTTGCTGGCGCGGGAGAAGATGACCGGCGAGGCCAGCCCGCCCAGCATTTCTCGGGTGCTGGACCAGTGGCGCGGCACGCTGGGCGAGAACGCCGACGCGGCGTTGGCGGAACTGGCCGAGGCGCGGGCCGACCAGGCGTCGTACACCCGGGCCGCGCGCAAGCTGCTGGCGGCGCTGGACATGGCCGAGGCGGAACTCGACGCCGAGCCGGACGAGCCCGAGGAGGGTGAAGACGGCGGCGAGCAGGGCGGCGAAGAGGAGAGCGAACCCGACGGCGAAGGCCAGCAGGACAGCCAGTCCGAGGGCGCCATGGGTGCCGCCCCCGAGCAGGCGCAGTCGGAGGCGACCGAAGAACCCGACGACGGCCAGCCCGACGACGAGGCGCAGTCGGCCGAGGGCGAGGAACGGCCGGGCGGCCCGCAACCGCCGCGCGAGCGACCCAACGCCGACCCGGTCGAAGCCTATCGCGTGTTCACCCGCCAGTTCGACGAGGAAATCTCGGCCGAGGACCTGTGCGACGCCGACGAGCTGACCCGGTTGCGCCAGCAACTCGACCAGCAATTGCAGCACCTGCAGGGCGTGGTGTCCAAGCTCGCCAACCGGCTGCAGCGGCGGCTGATGGCGCAGCAGACGCGGGCGTGGGAGTTCGACCTCGACGAGGGGATGCTGGACGCGGGCCGGCTGGCGCGCATCGTCGCCAACCCGTTGCTGAGCCTGTCGTACAAGCGTGAACGCGAGATGGACTTTCGCGACACCGTGGTGACGCTGCTGATCGACAATAGCGGGTCGATGCGCGGGCGGCCGATTACGGTGGCGGCGATGTGCGGCGACATCCTAGCCCGCACGCTGGAGCGGTGCGCGGTCAAGGTCGAAGTGCTGGGCTTTACCACACGGGCGTGGAAGGGCGGCTCGGCGCGGGAGCGGTGGGTGGCGGCGGGTAAGCCGCGCGGGCCGGGGCGACTGAACGACCTGCGGCACATCATCTACAAGTCGGCCGACGCGCCGTGGCGCCGTAGCCGCAAGAACCTCGGGCTGATGCTGCGCGAGGGGCTGTTGAAAGAGAACATCGACGGCGAGGCGTTGCTGTGGGCGTACCGGCGCCTGCTAGCCCGGCCAGAGCACCGGCGCATCCTGATGGTCATCAGCGACGGCGCGCCGGTCGATGACAGCACGCTCTCGGTCAACCCCGGCAACTACCTGGAGCGGCATCTTCGCGAGGCCATTCGCGACATCGAGGGGCGTGACCTGGTCGAGCTGATCGCGATCGGCATCGGCCACGACGTGACCCGTTACTACCGCCGCGCGGTAACGATCGTCGACGCCGAGGAGCTGGGCGGCACGATGTTGCGGAAACTGACGGAGCTGTTCGAGGAGGATGCGGGGCTCGCCTGGGGGCGCGCCGGCGTTCGGGAGGCGGCGTTGGTCGGCTAGAAGGCGACGTCTTCGTGTAAATCGGCCAGTTGAATGGCCGCGATGTCGGCCTCGGGCAGCGCGAGAACCGCGTCAGGGCCGAACAGCAATTCGCCCGTCCAGGCGTCGCCGGATCGGGAGAACACGGTGGCGGCGATGCGATCCTGCTCCAGCATGACGTAGCGCTGGATACTGGGGGTCGCACGGTATTCCCGGTTTTTGTCGGTCCGATCCTGACTCGAGGTGCCGATCGACAACACCTCGAAGACGATTACCGGACGCTCGACGACGCCCTGGCGAGCGTAGGTTCGTCGGCCTGCGGCGCGCGTGAGACGCTGGCGTCCGGGTAGCGGACGTGACCGTCGACGATCACCTTGGCGTCGCTGTCGAACGCCCGGCATGGCTTGCCGCGCAGGCCGTCCCTGAGTTCGGCGATCAGGTTAACCTTGATGGCCGAATGAACGAGCGAGCCGCCGACCATGGCGGTCGGTTGCATGCCGTCCCACTCGTAACGCAGCGGCTACCGCTCCTCCCAGTCCAGGAAGGCTTCTACCGTCATCGGCTTGGCGCTCGCGTTCATGGCTGCACCGTAGCGACTTGCTCAGAGCGTGACGAGAATGGCGCGAAAATCGTTGACGTTGGTGCGGGTCGGACCGGTGACGACAAGGTCGCCCAAGGTGGCGAAGAAGCCGTATCCGTCGTTGTCGGCCAGAAGGTGACGCGGGTTAAGGCCAAGTGCCAGCGCCCGCGCCAGGGTGTCCGGAGCCAGCAGCGCGCCCGCGTTGTCCTCGGTGCCGTCGATCCCGTCGGTGTCGCAGGCGATGGCGTGGATGCGCGCGTGCCCGTCGAGCGCCACCGCAAGACCGAGCAGGAACTCCGCGTTGCGGCCGCCGCGCCCCTGCCCGCGCACGGTCACCGTGGTCTCGCCGCCGGAGATCAGCACGCAGGGCGGGGTCGCCGGCTGTCCGTAGCGCGCGCACTGGCGGGCGATTCCGGCCATCACGCGGGCGACTTCGGACGCCTCGCCCTCGATTGCGTCGCCGAGGATTATAGGGGTGACGCATGCGAAGCGCGCCACGGCCGCCGCCGCCTCGAGCGCCGCCTGTGGGGTCGCGATCAGCACGGATTGCGCGCGCGAAAACGCGGCGTCGCCCGGCTTCGGCGTCTCGTCCAACGCGGCCGGGGGCTCGATCCCGTAGCGCCGCAGCACCGCGCGCGCGTCCAGCACCGTGGTCGGATCGGGCACCGTCGGGCCGGAGCCGATCACGGAGAAATCGTCGCCGGGCACGTCGGAGATCGCCAGCGTCACGACGCGCGCCGGGGCCGCCGCCGCCGCGAGACGGCCGCCCTTAATGCGCGAGAGGTGCTTTCGCACGCAGTTCATCTCGTGGATCGACGCGCCACTGCGGAGCAACGCGCGATTGATCGCCTGCTTGGCGGCGAGGTCGAAGCCGGACGCCGGCAACGCCAGCAGCGACGAGGCGCCGCCCGAGATCAGGCACAGCACAAGGTCGTCCGCTGTCAGGCCTTGCACCATGGCGAGAATGCGCGCCGCCGCTGCCTGTCCCGCTGCGTCCGGCACCGGGTGGCTCGCCTCCACCACCTCGATGCGGGGCAGCGGCCCGACACCGTGGCCATAGCGCGTCACCACTAGCCCGGTCAGCGGCCCGGGCCAGTGCGCCTCGACCGCCTCGGCCATCGCCGCCGCCGCCTTGCCGGCGCCCACCACGACCGTGCGACCGGGCGGCGGTGGCGGCAGGTGCGGCGGCACACAGGTCGCGGGAGACGCCGCCGCCACCGCCGCCCGGAACATTTCTAACAGCAGCTCGCGCTCGGCGAGCGGCATGGCGTTACGAGACGACGATCACGTTCCAGGACGCCGGCTTCAGCGTCGCCCTGACCCGGCCCTCGGCCAGGTGCACGCCGGCCAGCTCGCCCGGCTTGACCGTGTCCGGGGCATCCCGCGTGTTGGTCGCCATGACGTCGTCGTGGCGCAGCTGCGACGCGACCTCGACCGTGCTCACCTCGAACCCGTTGAGCTGCACGTCAAGTTCCATGTCGTCGGTCAGGTGCCGGTTGAGCGCGAAGATCGAGATGCGGCCGGTGGCGTCATCGGCGGTCACGGCGGACAGCAGATAGGTGATCTGGGCGACGCTCAGCGCGGTGTAGAACGGCGACTCGACGAACGTCTTCAGCACCCGGCCGTGCGCGTGCTTTGACGCCTGGGCGAACGGGTAGAAGATCGTCTGCCGCCATGCCGGCCCGCCGGTTTCGGTCATGATCGGGCCGATCACGTTGACCAGCTGCGCCAGGCACGCGACGCGGACGCGGTCGGCGTTGTTGAGCAGGGTGATCAGCGCGCCGCCGACCACCAGCGCATCCTGCATGTTGTAGACTTCCTCGATCAGCTCCGGGGCTTCGGGCCAGCCGGGCTTGCGTTGATACGACCAGCCGCGCTTGCGGTACCAGACGTTCCATTCGTCGAACGACAGCATGATGCGCTTGAACGAGCGCCTCTTGGCGGCCACAGCGTCGCAGATCGCCACCACCTCCTTGATGAAGATGTCCATCAGTTCGATGTTGCCAAAGTACTCCGGCGTGCTGTTCAGCGGGTTGGTGAAGTAGGTGTGCAGCGAGATGTAATCGACGACCTCGAAGCAATCCTCGAGCACCGTGTATTCCCACTCGCCGAACGTCGGCATGCCGCGATGCGACGAGCCGCACGCCGCGAGCTGCACGGTGGGATCGATCCAGCGCATAACCTTGGCCGTCTCGTGCGCCAGCCGGCCGTATTCCTCGGCGGTCTTGGCGCCGATCTGCCAACTTCCGTCCATCTCGTTGCCGAGGCACCAAACTTTTACATCGTACGGTTCGGGAAAACCGTCGGCGTGGCGGCGGTCGCTGATCTCGGTGCCGCCGGGGTGGTTGCAGTATTCGAGATACTGCCGCGCCTCGTCGACGCCGCGCGTGCCGAAGTTGACGCCCAGCATCGGCTCGATCTCGGCCTTGCGCGCCCACTGCATGAACTCGTTGGTGCCGAACTGGTTGGTCTCGATCGAGTACCACGCGAGTTCCATCCGGCGCGGCCGCTTATCCTTCGGGCCGACGCCGTCCTCCCAGTTGTAGCCGGACAGGAAGTTGCCGCCGGGGTAGCGGATGATGGTCGGACCCAGTTCACGGGTCAGTTCGAGCACGTCGCCGCGAAAGCCGTGCTCGTCGGCGGTCGCGTGGCCGGGTTCGTAGATGCCGCCGTAGACGCAGCGGCCCATATGCTCGACGAACGCACCGAAGATGCGCCGGTCGATCGGGGCGACGGTGAGGACGTGATCGGCGATTACGCGTGCTTGGAACATGGGTCGTGCGTCTCCGGCGGGGTTAGCTTAGCGGCATTAGCTTAGTGGACTTTGGCCAGCAGGTCGTCGATGCGCGACTGTGCCGCGTCGGCCGCGACGTCGACCGTCTTGGCGCCGCTGATCGCGTTGTCGTACTCCTCGCCGATGATCGTCTGCAGGCCGAACTGGCGGCGTACGTCGTGCGGCAGGATGGTCGCCGTCTGGGCGATGACCATGATGTTCTTCCGGAACGGCAGCGCCTGGAACGCGGCGCTCTCCAGGACCGACTTGCGAATCGGCAGGTGGCCGGTACGCGCCCACTCACCGTTGTTGTCCCACATGAACTTTACGAACTTCTCCACCGCCGGCTTGTTGGCGTCGGTCATGCCGCCCTTGAACAGCACCCAGGAATGGCCGTCGGCCCACACCGCCGGTTTGCCCATCAGCGTCGGGAACGCGGTCACGTAGTAGCCCGACGACAGCGCCGAGCCGGGCTTGGCGGCGCTCTCGGTGAAACTGTCGATCAGCCAGGTGCCGTTGATGTAGAGGCCGGCGTCGCCGTTCAGGAACGCGGACGTGGCCGAGTTGTAGTCGGTGTTCGGCGTGAACGCGCCGTCGTGGCTGAGCGTGGTGAACGCGCCCATGGCGGTCTTCTCCTGCGGCCCGAACACGGCGTGCTTCGGGTCGTCCGGAAACAGCTTGCCGCCTTGCTGGGCGACTAACGTGTAGAACGTGCGCGCCGGGCCGGCGACGTCGGTGCCCGACGTGAACTCCATGAACGTCTTGCCGGTCTTCTGCTTGAACGTGGCGGCCTGCTGCACGAGCTCGTCGATCGACGACGGGATTTTCGGGTTGCCGTCCGCGCCGACCAGCCCGGCCTGCTTCATCAGCCCGACGTTGTAGTGCCAAAGCCAGGAGTGCGTGTCCCACGGCAGCGCGTAGACGTGACCGCCGATGGTGACCCCGTTGGTCGCCGCGACGGTCATATCGGACGGGTCGATCCCGGCGTCCTTCATCACGTCGTCCATCGGCAGCACGAGCTTGCGCTGCACGAAGTCGCCGAGCTGCGACATGTGCATCACCGCGATCGTCGGCACGTCATGCGACACGATGCGCGCGGTCATCTGCTCGTAGTACGGGTCCCACTCGACGATCTGCGGCTGGACGACGATCTGGCCCTTGTTTTCGGCGTTGAACTTGTTGACCAGCGTGGTGATGATTCCGCACTCGCCGCGCGCCTTGGACACGTCGGTGGACGTGCCGTAGTCGGCCTCGCACGCGCCGAAGAAGCGGGCCAGCGTGATCGTTACCGGATCGGCGCGGGCGATGCCGCCGTTAAACGTCAGCAGCATGCCGGTCGCGGCACCGAGAAGAAGTCTACGCATCGAGAGTCTCCCTAAAGCCTTTAAAGCCTTTGATGATTGGCGTTGCTTCAGCGGACGGCGGTGCCGGCAACCGCCGTCACGATGTGCCGCTGAAAGAACAGGTAGACGATCAGCACCGGCAGGCCGGCGAACACCGCCTGCGCCATCAGGAACCCCAGTCCCTCCGACTGCGCAAAGTTGGTCTGGGTCGATGCGAGGCCGATCGTCAGCGTGTACATCTTCGGGTTGCTGGCCGAGATCAACGGCCACAGATAGTCGTTCCAGGCCAGCAGGAACGTGTAGACCCCGAGCGTCGCCTGCGCCGGGATCGACAGCGGCAACACGATCCGCAGGAAGATCTTTAGGCGCGAGGCGTTGTCCAGCAGCGCCGCCTCCTCGATGTCCTTCGGGATCGCGCGGAAATACTGCGTCATCAGGAACACGCCGAACGGCGCCGCCAGCCGGGGCAGGATCAGCGCCGCATAGGTGTTGTGCATGTCGGCGTCGGCGAACATCTTGAACAGCGGCACCACCACCGCCTGCTCCGGCACCGCGAGGCCGAGCAGCACCACCACGAACAGCAGCCGCTTGCCGGGAAACTCGGTGCGGGCGAACCCGTAACCGGCCAGCGAGCACAGCACCAGCGTGATCGCGGTCTGCGTGATGGCGACGATCGCGCTGTTCAGGATCCAGCCGGAAACGCCGGAGCTGGCCGCGATGTTGGCGTAGTTGCGGGCGGTGAACGGCGGCGAGAGTAAGCCCCCGGTATTCTGCATCAGCACGTCGTTCGGCTTGAACGAAAGGGCGACGACCCACACCAGCGGCGCGATCCAGAGCACCGCCAGGATCGACACCATGATCAGCAGCACGTTGTCGCCGAACCGGCCCCGCATCAGGCGTCCTCGCGCCGACGCCCAACCCAGAACTGCAGCATCGCGGCGCACAGCATCAGGAAGAACAGCACCTGCGACGCCGCCGCCGCGTAGCCGAGCCGAAGGTCGCGAAAACCGCTCTCGTAGATAAATTGCACGATCGGGCGCGAGGCGTTGTTCGGCCCGCCGCCGGTCATCAGCAGCGCCTGCCCGAACAGCTGGAACTGCAGAATGATCTCGATCACCGCGACCAGGATCAGGGTGCGGCGGATCGACGGCAGGGTGATGCGGAACAGCGTCCGCCACCAGCCGGCGTTGTCGAGCGCGGCCGCCTCGTAGATGTCGCCCGGGATTTGCTGCAGCGCCGACAGGATCAGCATCATCGGCAAGCCGATCCCCCACCAGACGGTGACCAGCGCCACGGCCGGCAGCGCCCAGGTCTGGTCGGTCAGCACCGGGAACGCGGGGCGCCCGACGCCGGCCAGGAGGTCGGTCAGCAGCCCGTTGCGTGGCATCAGCACCAGCCGCCACACCAGCGTCACCACGGTCACCGACAGCACCGAGGAGCCGAAGAACACGGTTCGCAACACCGCCGTCAGGCGCGTGCGCCGGTTCAACGCCAGCGCCAACGCCAAGCCGAGCACCAGAAACACCGGCGTCGCGATGACCACGAATTCCAAGGTGTTGCGCAGCGTGCCGAGGAAGATCGGGTCGTGAAACAGGCCGGTGAAGTTTTCCGCGCCGACATACGCGGTGTCGCCGCTGAGCAGGTCGTAGTCGTAAAAACTCATCACCGCGCCCTTGACGAGCGGGTAGACCAGCAACGCCGCGTAGACCACCACGAACGGCAGCACGAACAGCGCATTCAGCGGGTGGCCGCGCAGCCAGCCCGGCGGCGCGTTGGCCGACCGCACGCCGGCGACCCGCGTGCGAACCCCGCGCGCGCTAGCCGACATGGAACGCCCGCCCGTCGCTGTCGAACAGGTGCAGGCGGCTCGGATCGACCCCGAGCCGCAGCAGCTCGCCGACCGCCACCGGGCTGTCTCCGGCCGCTTCGGCGATCACCACCTGGTCGCCGATCTGGGTGTGGACGTGGGTGCGGTCGCCGAGCCGCTCCACCACCTCGACCCGGCCCGGGATCTGCCCCGCCGGGTCGATGTGCAGCGCGTCGGGGCGGACGCCGAGGCTCAGCCCGGCAGGGTTGCCATGATAGCGGATGGCGGTGTCGATGGTAGCCCCGGCGACATCCACCCTGACGCCCGGGCCGCCGTTCGAAAGCCCGGTCACGCCCAGGAAGTTCATTGCCGGCGAGCCGATGAAGGCGGCGACGAACCGGGTTGCCGGCGTTCGGTATATTTCCAGCGGCGTGCCGACTTGCTCGATCCTGCCCTGGTTCAGCACCACGATGCGGGTCGCCAGCGTCATCGCCTCGACCTGGTCGTGGGTGACGAAGATCATGGTCGCGCCGAGCCGCTGGTGCAGCCGCGCGATCTCCACTCTCGTCCGCGCGCGTAACCCGGCATCCAGGTTCGACAGCGGCTCGTCGAACAGGAACGCCTGTGGCTCCTTCACGATCGCCCGACCGATCGCGACACGCTGCCGCTGCCCGCCCGAAAGCTGCACCGGCTTGCGGTCGAGCAGGTGGCTGATCTCCAGCACGCGCGCGGCTTCGATGACGCGGCTCTCGATCACCGAGGCCGCGACGCCGATGTTGGCAAGCCCGAACGCGAAGTTCTCGCGCACCGTCATGTGCGGGTAGAGCGCGTAGGATTGGAACACCATGGCGACGCCGCGCTGGCCGGGCGGCAATCCGTCGATGCGTTTGCCGCCGAGCCGGATTTCACCGCCGCTGATGCTCTCGAGGCCCGCGATCATCCGCAGCAGCGTCGACTTGCCGCAGCCAGAGGGGCCGAGGAACACTACGAACTCGCCCTGGGCGACCGCCAGCGAGATGTCGCGGATGACGTCGACCAAGCCGAACCGCTTGACGACCCGATCGAGTTCGATCCCGCTCAAAACCCCTCCCCGGCGCCGTCGACTTGTTGTCTTACCAATAACCTTAGGGAGCGCGCTGGGCCGGAGTCAAACCCGACGGGAACGTTTTTGACCGGCGGGAACCGGGTCGGCTAGACGATCGCGATCAGCACGATGCCGCCGACCATCAGCGCGCCGCCCAGCGCCCGCCCGATGTTGAGGCTGTGCTGCTGGATGCCGAACAGGCCGAAATGATCGACGGCCAGAGACATCAGGATGTTGGCCGTGATGGTGAGGCCGGCAAACGGCCCGGCACCGATCTTGTCGACGAACAGCAGGCCGGCGACGACCGCGAACGCGCCGAGCAGGCCGCCGAGCGGGGCCCACTACGGCATCTCGCTCAGGCCTTTCGCCGTTGGCAACGGGCTCGGCAGGCACAAGAACAGCACCAGCAGGAACGCCACGATCGGCAGGAACGAGAGGACGCTGGCGAGCCACGGATTCTCCAGCGACTTTCGCAGCGTGCCGTTCATCGGCAGCCCCCACTGCCTGCAGCGCGCCAGCGATTAAAATGAGCGGGTAGAGCAGCGTCGAGCCGACGTTTTGCATGGGTGCAGTCCTTGAGGTGGGTTAGCCGAACGCGAACGCGGCGCCGGTTGCGAGCAGCAGCGCCGGCGGCATCACCAGCGCGCCGAGCTTGAGGAAGGTCCAGGCGTCGACGCTCTGCCCCTCGCGCCGCAGCGCGGTCAGCCACAGGATCGTGGCGAGCGAGCCGGTAACGGACAGGTTGGGCCCGAGGTCGGTGCCGATCAGCACAGCGGCGCGGACGTGGTCGGGCACCTCTGCAAGCTCCACCACACGGCCCGCGACCAGTCCCGCCGGCAGGTTGTTCACGAGGTTGCTCCCCACCGCGAGCACCGTGCCGGTCACCCAAGCGGCCAGCGTTGCGGAGTGCTGCACCAGGCCGGCCAACAGGGCCGCGAGGTCGTTCGTGACCCCGGTCTTCTCCAGCGCCTCGACGAGTACGAACAGCCCGGCGACCAGCGGCAGCACGCCCCAGGACACGCCTTGCAGGATCGTGGCCACCCCGGTCTTGGACCGCAGCAGCACCAGGACCACGGACGCGACGCCGGCGAGGAAGGTCGGCAGCCCGAGCTGGAGGTCCAGCGCCGAGGACACCAGCAACACGATGGCGGTGGCCCCGATGCCGAGGACCGCCATCCACCCGCCGGGCGACAACGTCGGCACCTCGATATCGGCCGAGACATCCTGGCGCAGGCGCGACCGCTGGGTGACGCGCAGCACCGCGTAGGTCGCAAAAATCGACAGCAGCGACGGTAGCGCGTAGCGCGGCAGCCATGCCAGCAGCGGCGGCATGTGGCTGCCGTAGATCACGAGGTTGGCGGGGTTGCTGATCGGCAGCACGAAGCTGGCCGCGTTGGCGATGAACGCGCAGACGAACAAGTAGGGTAGCGGGTCCTTCGCCTCGGCGGCCTTGACCACGGCGGCCACCGCCGGTGTCAGCACCACCGCCGTCGCGTCGTTGGACAGGAAGGTCGTCACGATCGTGCCGAGGCCGAACACCAGCGTGAACAGCCGGGTCGCCGACCCGTGCGCGAGCCGCGCCGTCCTGGCCGCGACCCAGTCGAACAGGCCCTCCTGCCGCGCCAGCTCGGACAGCAGCATCATGCCGGTCAGGAACAGGTAGACGTCGACGCCCTTGACGACTCCGGCGAGTGCGTCGGATGCGGGCAGAAGGCCGAGTGCCACCAGCAGGACGGCTCCCGCGACGGCCCAAACGAACTCCGGCCACTTGAACGGATGGACGATGACGCCAGCCGTCGCGACGGCGGCGATCCCCCAAATGGTCCAGGGCGAGGCCAGCACGCCGCCCATCACGCGACGGCCGGTCGAGCAGACGTGCCGCCCGCCTCGGCCTTGCCGTCCCGGGTCTCGGGCATCAGCAGGGCGAAGAACGCGAGCGCCACGACCGCGATCCCGGCGAGGTAGAGGAACCCGGTCGCGTAGCCGAACCATTGGACGACGAAACCGGACGTCGCGTTGCTGAGTGCCGCGCCGACGCCGACCGCGAGCGCGGTAAGGCCCTGGGCCAGGTTGAACCGGCCGGTGCCGCGCATGAGGTCGGACGCGATCAGCACCGAGATCACGCCGAAGATGCCGGCCGCCACCCCGTCGAGCAACTGGATCGCGACCACGCCGACCGGGCTGGTGGTGAACGAGAACAGCACGCCGCGCACCGGCAGCACCGCCAGCGCGACCAGGAATATCGTCTTGCGGCCCACGCCGCGCGCCGAACTGCGGCCGACCGCCCAGGCGACGCCGACCATCACCAACTGGGCGGCGATGATGCAGGCCGACAGTGCGATGGTGTCCGAACCGGGATGCTCCTTGGCCAGCACTTGGCCTGCCATCGGCAGCATCGCCGCGTTGCCGAAATGGAACAGCGTCACCGAGGCTAGGAAGACCCGCAGGTCGCGCCGCCGCAGCAGGTCGCGGAACGACACCGGCTTGCCGCCGTCGGCCGCGCTCTCGCCGCCGCGCGCGCGTTCGTGGTCGATCTCGCGCGGGTTGATCAGCGTGACGACCGCGGCGCTCGCGACCGCGAAGGCGCACACGAGGTAGAATATCCAGTGGTAGCCGACATATTGCCCGAGTACGCCGGCGAGGCCCGCCGCGACGAAGTTACCGCCGTGGTTGAAACTCTCGTTACGGCTGATGCGGGCGTCGAGCAGCGCGCGGCCGACCAGTCCCAGCGACAGCGCCGCGATGGCGGGCGGGATCACCGCCGACGCGGCTCCGAGGATCGCCTGCGCCGCGATGACCGTTGCGAAACGCGGCAAGAACACGATCAGCAGGCAGCCGGCGGCGACCAGCAACCCGGAGGCGGCGATCAACAGCCGCTTGGCCTTGGCCCCGTCGACCAGCAACCCGGCCGGCACCTGGCAGATCGCGGCGGCGATCGACGAGGTCGCCATGGCGATGCCGATGGCACCCGCGTCCCATTGCTCGCCGCCCTTGAGGAACACCGACAGATAGGGCCCGACACCGTCCCGGACGTCGGCCATGAGGAAGTTGATGCCGTCGAGGCCGCGCAGCGATCGCGCCGACGGCTGGCCTTGATCGGGCGTGGCGGAGGCGGCGCTCACCACTTCCGTCCGTTGCGGTTCGGGCCGAGCTGGGTGTCGAAGATACCCCTTTCGGGCCACGCGCCGACGCGGTCACGGTCGCTGCCGAAGCCCGCTTTGATCTTCTCGAGCGTGGGCGATGCTGGTCGCATCCGAGCTTTCCTCAAAGGCTGTCGCGCGAGGGCCGCTAAGCAACCGACTGCATGTCGGTTGCGTAAGATAAGGAGGACGGCCGCAAGACTGTCCTCCACTGTGTCAAGCTTGCTTCGGCTCGGTCGGACGCGGCGCCTGCAGGGACTCGACCGACGTGTCGAGTTCCGGAGCCTCGACGACGGTGACGCCCTCGAGACTCAGTCTCTGGCCGCACGCAGCCAGGGTATTGGTAGTCCGCAGCAGCTCTGCTGCGTCTTGGCCTCGTGCGGCGCGATCCGGACAGCCAGCGTGGTCGCGGGCCGCAATGCCCGTAGCCGATCGGATCGAAGCATTGTCTTCGATCCCCCTCAGTCTGGTGTCCGGACGCACGATTGGAAAACGGGGACAAGCGAACCGAGATAGATCGAGGCCGGCTCGCCGCCGGTTCAGCGCCCGGCCCGCCAAACCGATCTAGCTGTAGCCAGGGGCCTGTCGTACCGGCATATCAACCCGATCGCCGGACCGGATCGCCATGCGGCTCAAGCTCGATCATCCACTCGTCATCGCTGGGTTGGGCGTCGCGGCACTGGTGGTCGACGCCGTGACGGTGCGAACCCCGCGAGTTGCTAGCCCGGCTCGCGCTACGGGCGAGCCAACCGGGCAGGGGAACGTCGGGCCCACAGGTGGGGCAGCGGCCGGCCGTGGCCGGAACGCCCATAAACCGACCGACATCCCGGCTCGCGGCTGGTGGGACATCGTCAAGCGCGTCGCGGCCCAGGTCTCGGCCGACCGGCTGATGACCGAGGCCGCCGGGGTCACGTTCTTTTCCCTGCTCGCGATCTTCCCGGCGCTGGCGGCGCTGATCTCCCTCTACGGCCTGTTCGCCGACCCGCGCACGGTGTCGGACCAGCTCGCCTCGCTGGACGGGATCATGCCCGGGGGCGCGATGGAGATCATCAAGGAGCAGGTGCGCGCGTTGACGTCGAGCGGGCCCAAGGCGCTGGGCGTCGGCGTGGTGTTCGGCCTCGCGACCTCGCTCTGGAGCGCCAACCAGGGGGTGAAGGCGCTGTTCGACTCGCTCAACGTCGTCAACGACGAGACGGAGACGCGGGGGTTCCTGCGTCGCACCGCGCTGACACTGGCCTTCACCGTCGGCGCGCTTGTGTTCATCGTGGTCGCGATGGCCGCCGTCGTCGTCCTGCCGGTGGCATTGGGCTCGCTTGGCCTAGGCGGCGGCGCGGAGTCGCTGCTTGGTTTTGCCCGCTGGCCGTTGCTGCTGGGCGCGGTGGCGCTGTTCCTGGCCCTGGTCTACCGCTACGGACCCAGCCGCGAGAAGCCGAAGTGGCGCTGGGTCAGCTGGGGCAGCGCGTTCGCCGCCATAAGCTGGGTCGCCGGATCGGCCGTGTTCTCCTGGTACGTGGCCAACTTCGGCAGCTACAACAAAACCTATGGTTCGTTGGGCGCCGTGGTCGGGTTCATGACGTGGATCTGGATTTCGACGATCATCGTGCTGGTCGGTGGCGAGCTGAACGCCGAGATGGAGCACCAGACCGCGCGCGACACCACCGACGGCCCCGAGGCGGCGCGCGGCGCTCGCGGCGCCACCAAGGCAGACGAGGTCGCCGCCTGACGCGGTAGCTCACTGCCTGTGCGAACCGAACCCGCGATATGGTGGTCCGGCCATAGAATAGTCCCAATCGCATGGTCCCCTCCGCCTACAGCCCGATCATGCTGACCCTATTGGCGAGGAATAAGTCTGAATGGCCAAGTTTTGGCTGAGCATCGGCGTGCTGCTCTCGCTTGGCGGGTGCGTCGCAGGGGAATACGGCTACACCACCTCGGCATCGAACTACGCACCAGACTACCCAGTGAACTACCCGTCCGGCTACTACTACGGCGATCCCGAGCCCGCCTATTCACCGCCGTTCTGGGAGAGCGGTCTCCAGTTGGAGTTCGGTGGCGGGCGTCGCCACCACCACCGGCACGGCGAGGGTGACTGGGATCGCGGCGACTGAAGCCAGCACGGCCTGCGGTGACGCGCCGAGCCATCATCTTGGCGCCGCCGCATGACTGCCCACGTCACGTCGTCACGTGCCACCGTCGTGGTGGCCCCCCCTGGAGATGCTGGAACGCCGTGATCCGTTACTTCGTCGCCGCGCCTGTCGCGACGCTCCTCGCGCTGGCGTTAGGTGGCTGCGAACTCGACCAACGCTGGGTGGACCGTCACGACGCGCGCGTCCGCCAAGCCGCCGAAGCGTCCTGGTGCGACACCGGCCGGCGCCCGGACACCGGCCTGACCGTCATCGCGTCCTCCCGGTCACAGGCGTGCAGGAATGCGTCTGATCGTCGGGGCTACGTCGCCCGGGACTTGCCGCCACCTCCCAGGCGCCCCGACAACCCGCGCCCCGACAACGCGCGCCCCGACAACGTTCACCCCGAGAGCGCGCGCCCCGACAACGCGCGCCCCGACAGCGCGCACCCTCTGCGCGGCACGCCGGCGGTGGCGTCCGTCGGTTCCCGCAAGGCTCCAGCGCCGCCGGTCGACGAAATCACGCAAGCAGCCTCCCGCACGACCATTCCGATCGAAGTCGAGCAGGATGTCGCCAGGCAGTGCTTGGCGGAATGTCCGGCGCTGGCCGATGCGGGCACGTCCGAGGCGCTCGTCAGCTATCGCGGCGCGGTCTGTCGCGAGACCTGCATGGTCAAGAACCTGCCAGCGGCCTCGTCCAACCGCGACCAGTACCGCAAGGAGGCGGAGCGGGATTTGGACAGCATTCGCCGTCTACATGGCGACGAGGGTGCCGGGCATCGGTAGCCCGCGCCGGAAACCCGGGTCGAGATCTGGCATTGCGGGTGCGATCGCACGAGCCGATCGACAGCACCGGTGATGTCGCGTCTTAACGGTCCTCGAAACGAGCCGCTGTTCTAGATACGAATTCAACCGGGAAGCACCGCCGGCGAGAGGTCGGTCAGGTCGAACCGCGTCTAGAGTCAAATGGGACGAGCATGAGACTTTCAGGCCGCCCCATCAGCCGGATCGTGCTGGCCGCCGCCTACGCCGCCGCCGGCGCACTGCATCTCGCCACCCCGGAGACGTTCCTGCTGATCACGCCCGACTGGGTACCGCATCCCCGCGCGGTGATCCTATTCACCGGCGCCTGCGAACTGGCCGGGGCCGCCGGGTTGCTGAGCCGCCGCCTGCGGTATGCCGCCGGGGTCGGACTGGCGCTGTACGCGGCCTGCGTGTTCCCCGCCAACATCAAGCACGCGATCGACGGGCTGCCAGCGGGCCAAGTGCAGCTCGGCTGGTGGTATCACGCGCCACGCCTCGCGTTGCAGCCGGTGCTGGTGTGGTGGGCGCTGTTCGCCGGTTGCGTGGTGGACTGGCCATTCGCGCGGGTGGCACGATCGGCCGCACACCAACATAGGCAACAACCATGACCCATCCCGCCATCGGCCCCGGACGCGCCGCGGTCATCACCGGCGCCGCTAGCGGCATCGGCCTCGCGGCGGCCCAACGGCTCGCGGCGCTCGGGATGGCCGTGTGCATGGCCGATATCGACGCGCCCGCGCTGGAGCGTGAGGCGGCGCTGCTGGCGGCCACCGGGGCGGACGTGCTGGCGGTGCCGACGGACGTCGCCGACGCGGACCAGGTGGCCCGCCTGCGGGACCAGGCCATCGCGCGCTGGGGGCAGGTCGGCCTGTTGATCAACAACGCCGGGCGCGAGGGCGGCGGCGCGCTGTCCGGCTCGCCGGAGCGGTGGCGGGCGACCCTGGATACTAATCTCTGGGGCGTCATCCACGGCGTGCAGGCATTCATGCCGGCGATGCTGGCGGCCGGCGCGCCGGCGGCGATCGTCAACACCGGCTCCAAGCAGGGCATCACCACGCCGCCCGGCGACACGGCGTACAACGTGAGCAAGGCGGGCATCAAGGTCGTGACCGAGGCGCTGGCGCACGACCTGCTGGACACGCCGGTGACCGCGCACCTGCTGATCCCCGGCTTCACGTTCACCGGCTTCACTCGCGTCCGCACCGACGTAAAACCGCCCGGCGCGTGGACGCCGGAGCAGGTGGTGGATTTCATGCTCGACGGCATGGACCGAGGTGATTTCTACATTCTGTGCCCGGATAACGACACGACGCGCGCGCAAGACGAGCGCCGGATGCGGTGGGCGGCCGACGACGTGATAAAAAACCGCCCGGCGTTGTCGCGGTGGCACCCCGACCACGCGACCGAGTTCCAGGAGTACATGCGATCGCCATGAACCAGGCCGGCGCGCTGCGGCTGATGCTGCCGTACGTCGCGCGGTATCGCTGGCAGATGGCCGGCGCGACGCTGGCACTGTTCGCCTCGGCCGGCCTGGTGCTGGCGCTTGGCCAGGGCGTGCGCCACCTGATCGACGGCGGGTTCGCGAGTGGCAGCGTGGCACGGCTGAACGAGACGGCGGCGGCGATGGCCGGCGTGGTCGTGTTGCTGGCCGTCGCCACTACCACGCGGTTCGCGTTGGTGAGCTGGCTCGGCGAGCGGGTCGGCGCCGACCTACGCCGTGCCGTGTTCGATCGGGTGCTGGCGCTGTCGCCGGCGTGGTTCGAAACCGCGCGCGTCGGCGACGTGCTGTCGCGGCTGCAGGCCGACACCGCCGTGCTGCAGGCGTTGGCCGGCTCGGCGCTGTCGCAGTGGCTGCGCTCGGCGCTGCTGCTGCTGGGCGCGTTCGCCATGCTGGTCGTGACGTCGCCGTTCCTGTCCGGGTTCGTCGTGGCCGTGGTGCCGCTCGTGGTGGTGCCGCTCGTCGTGTTCTCGCGCCGGGAACGCGGCCTGTCGCGGATCGCCCAGGAACGGCTGGCCGACTTGGGCGCACTCGCCGAGGAGACGCTGGGCGCGTTGCGGACGGTGCAGGCGTTCACCGAGGAGCCGTTTGCGCGCGCGCGGTTCGCTACCGCCACCGAGGCGTCGGTCGCCGCCGCCCGCGCCCGCATCGGCACCCGGGCCGGCTTCATCATGCTGGTGATCCTGCTCGGCTTCGGTGCCATCACCTTCGCGCTCTGGGTTGGCGGGCGGCAGGTAATGTCCGGTCAGTTGACCGGGGGCGCGCTGTCGGCGTTCGTGTTCTACGCGGTGATCGTGGCGACCTCCGGGGCCGGTCTCAGCGAGCTGTGGGGCGAGTTGCAGCGCGCCGCCGGGGCCGCCGACCGCATCGCCGAGATCCTGGCCGAGCGCCCCGACATCGCCGCCCCGCCGCATCCGCGCGCGCTGCCGGTGCCGCCGCTGGGCCGGGTCGCGTTCGACCACGTCGTGTTCCACTACCCGGCACGCCCGCTGGTCTCGGCGCTGGAGGATTTCTCGTTGGCGATCGAGCCGGGCGAGACGGTGGCGCTGGTCGGGCCGTCGGGGGCCGGCAAGACGACCGTGCTGCAACTGCTGCTGCGGTTCTACGATCCCGGCGCGGGCGCCGTGCGGCTCGACGGGGTGGATTTGCGCGACGCCGATCCCTCGGTGGTGCGCGCCCGGCTCGGGCTGGTGCCGCAGGACCCGGTGGTGTTCGGCGCCGACGCCTGGACCAACATCCGGTTCGGCCGGCCGGACGCGACCGACGCGCAGGTCCGCGCCGCCGCCCGCGCCGCGCACTGCGACTTCATCGAGGCGCTGCCGCAGGGCTGGAACACGTTCCTGGGCGAGAAGGGCGTGCGGCTGTCGGGCGGCCAGCGGCAGCGGATCGCGATCGCCCGCGCCGTGCTGCGCGACCCGGCGGTGCTGCTGCTCGACGAGGCGACCAGTGCGCTCGACGCCGAGAGCGAGCACGCGGTGCAACAGGCGATCGGCGCGCTGTCGCGGGGCCGCACGACGCTGGTGATCGCGCACCGGCTGGCGACGGTGCGCCGCGCCGACCGGATCGTGGTGATGGACGGCGGCCGGATCGTCGCCAGCGGCACCCATGACGCATTGGTGCGGGACGGCGGGTTGTACGCGCGGCTGGCGCGGCTTCAGTTCAGCGCAGAGCCGGTCGGGTAGGCCGTCCAGGCTCGGTTCGGACGACTTCGTGGCAACCCGGAAACGCCTATCCAAAAATTGACATCGAGAATCAAACCATTTCCGTCACGATGCGCTTTGCCACCGGACTACGCCACCGGACTACATCAATTCGTAACCAGGAGTTCGCCGATGACCCGTATTCTTGCCACCCTGACCCTGCTCACCGTCCTCGGCGGGACGCTCGCCGCGTGCAACACCACGGCGGGCGCCGGCAGGGACATCGCCAACACCGGGAAGGCGCTCGACAACGCCGCCACCAAGGCCACCCCCTGATCCGCTCCGCCCACCCGTGACTTGACCGCCGGGCGGCCGGAGGCGCACCCACCCGCGCAGGCCGCCCGAAGACGGCCGACACCGATACTTCGGGGGCCAGCCGCATGCTGGGCCTCGCCGGTGACGTCGCGGTGTCCTTCGGCTTGGTCTGGCACTACGCGATGCCGAACGACAGCGGCGGCGACCGCAGCGCCATCCCGATCCAGTATCTGCCAAAGTTCGTAAAGCCGATGAGGGACCAGGTGCGTGGCCTGCAGCCCGACGTGCTCGGCGCCGCGACCCCGTTGCTGCGCCAGCTGATCGGGCTCGACTTCCCCTACCCCCGCCTGCTCGACCAGGTCGAGGCCACGGTCGAGGTCGGCGCGCTGACCCAGTAGGCGAAGCAGGGGAGCCATGCGCGGCTCCCACAAACGTGCCGTTCGCAACTGCGGGCGGGCGGCGTAGACACGGTTAATGCCTTATCCGCGTTGGTTGCCAATCCTGCTCGGCGTGCTGTCCGCCGTCGGCCCGGTCTCGACCGACATGTACCTCCCCGCGTTCCCAGCGTTGCAGGCCGCACTCGGCCGTTACGGCGGCTCGGCGGAGCTGACGCTGGCGACCTGGTTCTTCGGCCTCGCGGTCGGGCAGATCACCCAGGGGAGCCTGTCCGACCGGTTCGGCCGGCGCGGGCCGCTGATCGCCGGCACGCTCGTGTACACCTTCGCCTCGGCCGGCTGCGCGCTGTCGCCGGACCTCGTGACGCTGTCGGTGTTCCGGGCCATCGCCGCGTTCGGCGGCTCGGCGTCGATGGTCATCCCGCGCGCGATCGTGCGCGACATCAGCTCGGGCAACGACGCGGCGCGGCTGATGAGCCGGCTGATCCTGGTGCTCGGCGCCGCCCCCATTCTGGCGCCCACGTTGGGCGGCCTGGTGCTCGGCATCGCGACGTGGCGGGCGATCTTCTGGATGGCGACCGGCTACGGGGCGATCTGCTGCGCGCTGGTGTGCTGGAAGTTGCCGGACACGCTGCCGGTCGAACGGCGCGTGCCGCTCGACGCGATGCGGCTTGCGCGGCGGATGGCCGGCATCCTGACCGAGCGCGGCTTCATCACGCACGCCCTGCTGGGCGGTTTCAGCATGGTGGCCACGTTCGCCTATCTCGCCGGCGCGCCGAACGTGTTCGAGGGCCTGTTCCGGCTGACCCCGCCGCTGTTCGGCGCGATGTTCGGCGTCTGCGCGGCGGGCTTCATCGGCTCGGCACAGGTCAGCCCGATGCTGCTCGGGCGCTACGGCCCAAGCCGGATGATGCGAGTCGCGGTGCGATCGATGGTGGGGTTCACCGGCGTGATGTTGGCGCTCGCGACGATCTGGGACGGCCCGTGGTGGGCGTTGGCGGCGTGCATCTTCCTGACGTTCTGCTGCATGGGTTTTATTCTCCCCAACGCCACCGTCGGCGCGCTCGCGCGGCACGCCGGACACGCCGGCAGCGCGTCGGCCTTGATGGGCATGTTGCAGTTCCTACTTGGGGCGTTCAGCGGGTTGGCGGTCGGCCTGCTCGCAGACGGGACGGCGCGACCGATGGCGGGGCTGATGCTGCTGGGCGCGGTCGGCGCGGCACTCGCCGACCGTGCCAGACCACGACATGTCCTGTTCCAGCGCCCAGCCGGCGCGCACGAAGTTTCGCACGCATGAGTATCGTTGTCGGCATATCGGCCTGCACCAAACAGATCGGCGAATTGAGCCAGGACGCGGCACCCCGCTCGTACAGCGCCGCGTTGCTCGACGTGTCGCGGGCGCTGCCGGTGCTGCTGCCGCCGCTGGGCGAGGCGATGTTGCCGCTGCTCGACCGGCTCGACGGGCTGCTGATCGACGGCAGCGAGAGCAACGTGGAACCGCACCGCTACGGGATCGCCACCGACGAGACGCCGGACCACCACGACCCGGCGCGCGACGCGACGACCCTGCCGCTGATCCGGGCGGCGATCGCGCGCGGGCTGCCGGTGCTGGCGATCTGCCGCGGCATCCAGGAGCTGAACGTGGCACTCGGCGGCACGCTGCACCAGAGATTGCAGGAGGTGCCGGGACGCCACGACCACCGCGAGCCGGAGGGCACGGCCGACGAGAAGTTTTCGATCCGCCACGACGTCGCGGTGTGCGGCGCGCTGGCGTTGCTCGTGGGCACGGAGCGGATCGCGGTCAACAGCCTGCACGGCCAGGCGATCGACCGGCTGGCCCCGGGCCTCGTGGTCGAGGCGACGGCGGGCGACGGCACCATCGAGGCGGTCGCGGCGGATCACGCGCCCGGCTTCGTGCTGGGCGTGCAGTGGCACCCGGAGTGGCACGCGACCGATGACGGTCCGAGCCGACGCATCTTCGAGGCATTCGGGGACGCCTGCCGGACGTATGCGGCACGTTGCCGGTGAACGCGGCCATCGTCTCGGTGCATGTGGGCGGGGTTGCCCCGCTCGGGCCCGGCCGCGTGCCGAGCGGGTTTGTGAAACACGCGATCGAGGGGCGTGTCCCGGTTGGCACGCTCGGTCTGGCCGGCGACGCGCAGGCCGACCTTCGCGTCCACGGTGGCCCGGACAAGGCGGTGTACGGCTATGGCGTCGGGTGCTACGCGGCGTGGCGGGCCGAGCTGCCGATGCATGAGGCGCTGTTCGGACCGGGCGGTACCGGCGAAAACCTTTCCATCGACGGACTTGCCGAGGCGGAGGTTTGCGTCGGCGACCTGGTCGAGGTCGGGTCGGCGGTGCTGCGGGTCACGCAGCCGCGCCGGCCGTGCTTCAAGTTCGCGTTGCGCTACGCCGACGCCCGGATGCCGCGCGCGATGGCCCGCAACGGGCTGTGCGGCTGGTATTACCGCGTCGTGGCGACCGGCGACGTCGGTGCCGGCGATCGGCATACCCTGCTCGAGCGGCCGCATCCGGACTGGCCAGTCGCCCGCTTGTTCAGCGGCGTCACCACCCATCCGATGGGCACTGAGGAGCGCGCCGAATTGCTGGCGTTGCCGCATCTGGCCCCGGCGTGGCGGCGGCAGGTCGCCCGCACCCTGGCATGAGGATCACCGCAATCCGGGCGACCCCGATCGACAAGTATTACGATGGCAACTCGGTCGGAGAACATCGGCGGCTGCCACTCCGCTGACGCGTGCAACTGTGGCGACGCCCGGTCCGTTACCCGGGCCATGCTGGACAACCTGCCGCCTCGGATCGAACACGCGGCGTTGCTGACGCTGTGCGGCGCGCTGCGTGACCTGGACTATCGGTTCGTGACGCCGACCCCGGCGACGGTCGCGCGCGTCAACGCCCGCGCCGGCGCCGACTGGGCATGCGACCTGCGCGGCGTTTTCGGGTGGAGCCGTAAGTTTCGCGCCGAGCTGTTGTCGCCGTCGCTGTTCCACGCGATGCGCGACGCCGGCGTCGCGATGCCCGACGGTGAGGGCTGGCGCAGCGCGGTTCGCGTCTCAGCCCTCGGCGGCGACTTGTTCGTCCACTCCGCCTATCCGACGACGGCGGCGGATTCGGTTTTCTTCGGCCCCGACACCTACCGATTTTGCGATGCGATATGCGGCGCGGTCGATGGGCTGGCGGTGACGCGCGCAGTGGATATCTGCAGCGGCGCCGGACCCGGCGGCATTACTGTGGCCCGGCTCTACCCCGACGCCGATGTCTTGATGACGGACATCAACGATCGCGCGCTGAACTACAGCCGCGTGAACGCGGCTGTGGCGCTGCTGACGTCGGCGCGGGCCGAACACAGCAACCTGCTATCCGGCGTGGACGGCGACTTCGACCTGATCGTGGCCAACCCGCCATATATCGCTGACCCGGCGCGGCGCACCTATCGCGACGGCGGCGGCGACCACGGCGCCGGGCTGTCGCGGGCGATCGTCGACAACGCGCTGCCGAGGTTGCGGCGGGGCGGGCGGTTGGTGCTGTACACCGGGGTCGCGATCCTCGGCGGCATCGACCCGTTTCTCGCGACCGTGACCGCGACGCTTGCCGGTTGGGGTGGCCGCTGGACCTACCGGGAAGTCGATCCCGACGTGTTTGGCGAAGAGCTGGAGGAACCAGCGTACGCCGATGCCGACCGCATTGCCGCGGTCGTGCTGGTTGCAACGAAGTCTTAGGGACACCGATATGCCAGATGGAATGACCGCCCGCGTCGGTGACGACGCGCTCCACCGCCGCCTCGCCCGCTTCAACCGTGATCGGATGAACCCGGGCCTGCCGACGGTGGACTGGCGAGACGCCATCACGGAACACGCGCGGATGCTCGTCGAGGAGGGCGAGTATATCGAGGCGTCTCGCGCCCGGGTCGCCGCCCGCGCGGCCGAAGCCCCGACCGACGCCGACGACTTCGTCGCCTGGATCGAGGCGCTGGAGCACGTCGGGCCGGGCCAGAACGACCCGCTGTTCCCGTGGCTGGCCGAGACCGCGACCCGCGAGGAGATGTGCTGGTTCCTGACCCAGGAAGTCGCCGGCGAGGCCGGGTTCGACGATCTTGCCGCGCTGACACAAGTGAAAATGCCGGTGTCGACGAAACTGGAGATCGCTCGCAACTACTGGGACGAGATGGGGCGCGGCAATCCGAAGGGGATGCACGGCCCGATGCTGGAAAAGCTGGCGGCGCGGCTCGGGCTGCGGCCGACGCTGGAGGATACGGTGTGGGAGTCGCTGGCACTGGCCAGCACCATGGCGGCGGTGGCGGCCAACCGGCGGTACGCGTTTCATTCGATCGGCGCGCTGGGGATCATCGAGCAAACGGCGCCGAGCCGGGCGGCGCTGGTCGGGGTGGGCCTCAAACGGCTCGGTGTGCCCAATGAGGATCGCCACTACTTCGACCTGCACGCGGTGCTGGACGTGAAGCACTCGGAGGCGTGGAACGCCGAGGCGATCCACCCGCTGGTGGCCGAGCGGCCGGACGTGGCGTTCGCCATCGCCGAGGGCGCGCTGATGCGGCTGGAATGTGGCGCCGCGTGTTTTGCGCGGTATCGGGCGGAGCTGCGCGTCGGCTAGGCTGTCGCTCTCGCGTTGGGGGCGTCGAATGGCCGGATCCTTGCGGAGCCGGGTCGCACTGCTGTTCGGGGGCTTGATCGCGGCGAACGTCGCGGTCTGGCTCTGGGCGAGGCTGGCGTTCTATGACTACCCGGTGCTGCTAGGGGTGGCGCTGCTGGCGTACAGCTTTTGCCTGCGCCACGCGGTTGACGCCGACCACATCGCGGCGATCGACAACGTGACGCGCAAGCTGTTGCAGGGCGGCCAGCGCCCGGTCGGAGTCAGGCTGTTCTTCCCGCTTGGCCACTCAACCATCGTCGTCGTCGCCTCGGTCGCTGTCGCCGTGATCGCGACCGCGTTCAAGAGTTCCATCGATGCGCTTTCGGGATTGGAGGCGCAGTCGGCACGGTGGTTTCGCCGGTGTTCCTGCTGACGATCGCCGCGATGAACTTCACCGCCCTACTCTCGGTGTGTCGCGCGTCCCGTCGAGTGTGCGCAGGCGACCGAGTGGCGCCGGACGAGATCGGCCTAATACTTTCCGGCGGCGGGCTATTTCATTGCAATATGTCATCAGTCTAGTATATTGCGTCATCACTGTTTGGCAGACCAACATAGTTTGCAGGCCCGATCCGCGCGTCTCCTTGCTTCACGTAGCCTTCTGCGGCTGCCAAAGAAAATCGCGGACCGTACATTGCCTTGTGAAAAGGAGGATTACTCGGTGTCGAACATGGTTTTACTTACGGTCAGAGGTAGCTTGTGGATCTCGAACAGCTGGAAACAGGAATTAGTGATAACGGAAACAGCCGTATACGCTGAAGTCATGAAAGGGCTGCGCCGCATCAAGATCTCTTTACCATTTGATCGGATTGCGCAGGTAGTAATCATAAAAAATCCTATACTTGCCGAAATAGAGATCGTCAATAAAGGTGGTTACGATAATATCAGAGTGCGCGCGATTTCTAAGCGGGACGCTGAAGCAGCAAAGGCTCTGATTGAAAAAAAGATGCAAGCTGAGCCGAGGGGGACGATCGCACCCCAAGAGCGCATTTCGATAGCTGATGAACTAGGGAAACTAGCCATTCTAAAAGGGTCAGGAATTCTAACGGACGACGAATTCCTGATCGAAAAGCAAAAAGTCCTCGCTAATCGATATTGACGTTTGCGGCAGCAAATTGGATGGTATATTCAGGGATGTCCGGAGACTGTCCAATACAATAGTCGGAAGAACTATCGTCCAACCATCATCCGCACGATCTGCTCCGGGTCGGCCTGGTCGACCATCACCTCGCCCGCGTTGACGCCGTGCCGCAGCACCACAATGCGGTCGCTGACGGCGAACATGTCGGCCAGGTTGTGGGAGATGAAGATCACCCCCACGCCTTGCTGCTTCAGTGACCGGATCAGCTCCATCACCCGCCGCTGCTCCGGCACGCCGAGTGCCGCCGTCGGCTCGTCCATGATCAGCACGCGCGCCTTCCAGTGGATCGCCCGCCCGATCGACACGCACTGCCGCTGGCCGCCCGATAGCGAGCGCACCGGGCGGTCGAGCCGCGTCAGCCCGATGTCGAGCGCATCCAACGCCACCGCCGCCTCGGCCCGCATCCGCTTGCGGTCCAGCATCGGGATGCCAAACCGGCGCGTCATCAGCTCGCGACCCAGGAACACGTTGGCGCCGACGTCGAGATTATCGGCCAGTGCCAGGTCCTGGTAGATCGTCTCGATGCCGCTGTCGCGCGCCGCCTGCGGGGTCGCAAAACGCACCGGCTGGCCGCGATAGCTGATCGTGCCGGCGCTCGGCGAGAACACGCCCGACAGGATTTTTATCAGTGTCGACTTGCCGGCCCCGTTGTCGCCCGCCAGCGCCACCACCTCGCCCGCGCCGACCGTCAGGCTCACGTCCTCCAGCGCGTGCACGCCGCCGAACAGCTTTGTCACGCCACGCGCCTCCAGCAGCGGCGGCTCACTCATCGACCCGCCCTCCCCGCCGCTGGCTCTGGTCGACCAAAACCGAAATGATGATGACGACACCGACCGCGATGAATTGGTAGAACGGTTCGACGTTGATGAACACGAGGCCGTATTGGATCACGGCCACGATCAACGCGCCGATCAGCGTGCCGACGATGGTGCCGGAGCCGCCAAACAGGCTGGCGCCGCCAATCACTACGGCGGCGATGCTGTCGAGCAGCAACGGCTCGCCGGCCTGCGCGGCTCCGGCGGAGAACCGGCCAGCATATAGAACGCCGCCGACGCCGGCGCACACCGCCGACAGCACGTACAGCAGCACGGTCACCCGGCGGACATCGATGCCGGCGCGCACCGCCGCCTGCCGGTTGCCGCCGACCGCATAGGTGTATTGGCCGAACTTCGTCTCCGACAGCAGGTAATGCAGCACGAGCATCGCCAGGATCGCCACCAGCACCACCACCGGCGGGCCGAGCACGTCGCCGTTGCCGATCCAGGCCAGCGGCGCGTTGTCGACCGGCACCGTCGTGCCGCCGGCCAGCAGGTAGGCGACGCCCCGCGCGACCCCGAACATCCCCAGCGTCCCGATGAACGGCGGCACTTTGAGCCGCGCGATCAGCAGCCCGTTGACCAGCCCCGGGATCACCGAGGCGGCGATGGTGACCACGACGCCGACCAGCAGCCCGAGCAACGGGCCGAGCGAGACGCTGCCGATGTTGATCGCCTGCGACGCCACCACCGAGGCGAACCCCATCGTGAACCCGACCGACAGGTCGATGCCGCCGGAGATGATGACGTAGGTCTGGCCGATCGCCAGCAGCAGCGGCGCCACCGCGAACACCGCGATCGAGCGGATGTTGTAGACGTTGCCGACGAAGCTGACGCCCTCGACCAGTTCGGCCCACGCCTCGAAGCCCAGGATCAGCACGGCGAGGAACAGCCACGCCCGTGCTGCCGCGATGCGGTCGAGCCAAGCGTCGCGGCGGCGCGATGACGTCATTCGGAGTAGAGGAAGCGGCTTACGTCGGGGTTGTCGATGTTTGCCTTGGTCATCACCGTGAAACCGGTGCCGATCAGCGTCGGCACCGACTGCCCTTTCAGCGCCGCGTCGGCCGCCATGAACCCGAAGTAGCCGATCTCCGCCGGGTGCTGGGCGATGGCGATCTCGATCAGCCCGCTTTTCAGCTGCCCCACCACCGACTTCGGCGCGTCGAACGCGGCGATCTTTACGCGGCCCGCCGCCCCGGCCTGCTTCACGCCGTTGGCCGTGCCGATCGCGGAGAACAGGTTGCCGCCGAACACGCCGGCGAGGTCGGGGGTGCGCGCTAGCACCGACTGCACCTCGCTCGCCGCCTTGTTCGCGTCGTCCTCGTTGTACTGCGTCTCCATCACCGTGATGTTGGGGTGGTTCTTCATCTCCATCCTGAAACCCTCCTCGCGCTGGTCGAGCGTCGAGATGCCGGGCTTCAGGTTGGCGACGAACACCTTGCCCTTGTCGCCGATCGCCTTTGCCAGCGCCCGCGCCGCGATCTGGCCGCCCATAACGTTGTCCGACGCCACGTACGACAGCGGGAAGTCGGTGTTGCCGACGCCGGTCTGGTATTTGCCGTCGCCGATGAACGTGTCGACCGTGACGACCGCGATGCCGGCGGCGGTCGCCTTCTTCAGCGGCTCGACCAGCTGCACGCGGTCGGTCGGCGCGATCAGGATCGCGTCGGGGTGGCGCGCGATCACCGCGTCCAGCACCGGCACCTGGGTGACCGGGTTGAAGTCGGGCGCGCCCTGGAACACCAGCGTGTCGCCGGGCGCGTCGGCGGCGGCCTGCGCGCCGCGGTGCATGGTGATGTAGAACGCGTCGGTGGTCAGGCCCGGAACCAGCGCGATGGTCAGCTTCTTGCCGGCCGCGTCCGCCGGAGCGGCGAAGGCGACCGCGACGGCGGCGGCCGCGATGATGGATTTCATGGCGTTGTGGCTCCCTGGCAGTCTAGTTGGCCCGGCGTGCTCCGGTCGTTGCAGTCTCGCCTATGTCTTGGCATCCGGCCAGACCAGACTCGCGGCACCGAACAATCCGGCGTCGTGGCCCAGCGCCGCCCGCTTCACCGGCACGTCGCGGTATGCCGGCATCGCCGACGCCTGCATCACTCGCGTGATGTCGGCCGACATCAGGTCGAACGCGTCCGCCACGCCGCCGCCGACCACGACCAGCTCGGGCGAGAACAGGTGCAGCAGGCTGGCGAACCCGCGCCCCAGCAGCGCCGCCTCCCGCCGCAGCAAATCCAGCGCCAAGGTATCGCCGCCGCGCGCCGCCTCGGTGACGTGGCGGGCGGTGGCGAAGCCTTTGGCGCGGCCGGCGACGCCGAGCGCCGAGCCGGACGCCAGCGCCTCGAAGCAGCCGTGGCCGCCGCACACGCACGGTATGGGATCAGCGGTGACCGCCATGTGCCCGAGTTCGGCCGCCATGCCGTGCCGCCCGCGCAACAGCCGGCCGTCGGCGATGACGCCGCCGCCGATGCCGGTGCTGACGGTAACGTAGACCATGTGGCGCAACCCGACGCCGGCCCCCGCCCGCCATTCGCCCAACGCGGCCGCGTTGGCGTCGTTCTCGAGCCGCGCGGGCAGGCCGGTGCGCTCGGTCAGCATCGCCGGCAGCGGCACGTCGTGCCAGCCGTCCAGCGTCGGCGCGAAGATCACCACGCCCCGGTCGCCGTCGAGCGGCCCGGGCGACGCGACGCCGATCCCCACAATCGTCGCGTCGGTCCGCAACGAGGCAACCAACGCCGCCATTTGCCCGACCACCGCGTCCGGGCCGCCCCGCGCGTCGGTGGCCACCTGCCGGCGTGCGACCAACGCTCCTTCGCGGGTGAACAGCCCGGCCCGCAGCTCGGTGCCACCCAGGTCGATGCCGAGCGCCAGTTCCGTCAAGACATCGGCAGCGCGTGCAGCCAGCGGATCGTGGCCGGCAGGTCCGGGGCACCGAACGCCAGCGATCCCATCACCACCGTCTCGGCCCCCGCCGCCCGCAGCGCCGGCACGGTGTTGGACCGGATGCCGCCATCGGCCGCGAGCACGATTTCTCCTCGCGTCAGGGTTCGCGCGTGCGTCAGCCGGTCGCACGCCTGGTCCGACAGGTTCTGGCCTTTGACGCCGATCGCCGTGCCGAGCAGGGTCAGGAAGCGCACCCGGTCGAGCCACGGCTCGCACGCGGCCACCGGCGTGTCGATCCGCAACACCAGCCCGGCCGCGATGTCGCGCGCGTCGATCGCGTCCAGGGCGGCGGGCAGCACGTCGCCCAGCTCGACGTGGACGGTGATGAGGTCGGCGCCGGCGTCGGCGAACTGTCCGATTTGATCCACCACCACGTCGGGTGTCGTCATCAGGTGCACGTGCAGCGGCCGCTCGGTCACGCGCCGGATCGCCGCCACCTGGTCGGGAAAGAACAGGATCGCGGGGGTGAAATGCCCGTCCGACACGTCGATGTGGAACAGGTCGGCATACGGTTCCACACGCGCGATGTCGTCGGCAAGGCGCACCAGGTCGGCCGACCACAGCGACATCTCGGCCAGAAGGCGATCGCGCGGCAGTTTTTCGAGTCTGTTCATCGTTCGATCTCCGCTTTGACCGCCGCCGTATGGGCGACCCGGTCGATGGCTTTCGCCGGCACTTCGACGAACCGCGCGTCCGGCAACTCCGCCGCCAGCTGCTTGGCAAGCGCCAGCGGGTGCACGTGGTCGATCGCGTTGCCGATCACCAGCGCGGGCGCGGTCACGTCGGTGGCCGCCACGTCCGGTCCGTCCACGGCGATCCGGCTCAGCAGTGCGGCCGTGGTCAACGGGTTTGGGCGGTCGAAAAAACCGAGCAGCGAGGCAAGGTTGTCCGGGGCCTCGACCTCCAGGCGGCGGGCCAGGTTGCTGGCCGCGAAACGCTTCTTCGCCTTGACCGGAGACGTGTCGCGCAACAGGTCGGCGACCATCGCGAAGCCTCGCATGTTCTCGGGCGCGGGCGCGAACAGCCAGGCCGGCCGGATCAGCACCAGTCGTTCGACCCGTTCCGGATGCAACGCCGCGATCCGCAACGCGATCGCGGCCCCCATCGAAATGCCGCCCAGAGTGAACCGGCTGAGGCGTAGCTGGTCGGCCAGCGCCAGCACGTCCTCGGCGAACGTCTTCAACGACAGCGCATCGACCGGCCCGACCCCCGACCCGCCGTGCGCCCGGCATTCCAACGTCAGCACGCGCTGTCCTGCCGGCGCGATTTCGGCCATCTGGGCCGCGTCGCCGCCGAGCCCGTGCTGGAACAGGATGGGCGGGCCGGCCCCGGTGTCGGTAAAGCGCAACGACGCGCCCGGGCGCTCCAGCTTGCCCTCACGCATCGACCAGGCCCCGTAGCATTGTCGCAACGCCGGCCGCCTCGTCCGCCGCCAACCCGTGCGTCACCAGCGGCCCATCGAATTTTTGACCCCGCAGGCAATCGATAAAATGCGGAAAGTCGATCGCGCCACGGCCAACGGTGGCAAAGCCGTTGTCGGCGGAGCGGTCTTTCGCATGCGCCATCGCAATCTGCGGCCCCAGCAGCTCGACCGCGCCAGCGATGGTGTCGCGCCACGGGTCCGGGTCGTCCGCCTCGACCAGGTTCGCCGGGTCGAGCACGATCCGCAACCGCGCCGAGCCCAATTCGTCGAGCAACCGCTTCGCCGCCGCCGCGTCGCGCACCACGTTGGCCCGCTCCGGCTCGATGCCGAGGTCGACGCCGTGCCGGTCGGCCAACGCGATGGCCCGCGCCATTTCCACGTTCAGGTCGCACCACGCCTCGGGCGAGGCGTTGTCCGGGTGGTGCCGCCACTGATCCGTGGGATCGCGGGTGCCGGTGCAGAGCGTCACCAGCGGGACACCCATCGCCGCCGCCGCCGCCAGCATCACGTCGAGCCGCGCCAAGCCGGCCGCGCGCACCGCCGGGTCGGGGTGGATCATGTTGTACGTGCCCGATAGTGCCACGACCGCAACACCGTTCCGCCGCGCCGCCTCGACGATCGACGCGCACACCGCCGGGGAAATGGCGTTCGGCATCGCGGGCAGGCCGGCGCAGGCCATGTTGAATTGCGTGCAGGCGTAACCTGCGGCCGCGACCTGCCCCAGCACCGCGTCGGGGTCGGGGCCCGGAAACGTCTTGGCGAAAATCCCGAGCCGCATCAGACCGGCCCGGACACCGCGTCGAGCGCCACCGCCCGCCCGCTCCGCACCGACTCCGCGACCGCCACCATGCCGCGCACCGAGGCGACGCCGTCATCGACGTCCGCACCCCGCATCGGCGCGCCGGTCAGGATGGTGTCGGCAAAACCTTCCAGCTGGCGTCGATAGAAATGCCCGTCCGCCCCCAACGGCCGGCGTGTGGTGGCGGTGCGCTCGTCGAAGATATCGACTTCGCTCGAGCGGTAGAACCACGGGTTGTAGGTGCGCGCGCCGATGCTGCCGTGCTCGCCGTACAGCGTCAGGCCCTCGTGCCAATCGCCGCGCAGGCCGATCGTGAGGTCGAGGTGACCCAGCGCGCCGCTCGCGAACGCGACGTCGACGAACCAGCAATACGCGCCGAACTTTTGCAGCAGCCGCGCCTCGACCCGCTCGATCGGGCCGCAAAAGAACCGCGCGGTGTCGAGCAGGTGGCTGCCATGCGCCAGCATGTAGTAGCGCGGCAGGTCGGCCTTCGGATCGACCGTCGGCTTGCGGGCCGCCGCACTGGTCACGATCAGCGGCTGCACCGCGTCGGTGTTGGTGTAGCGGTGGGTGTTGTCGCAATACCAACCTTTGTATGCGAGCTGCTGGCCGATGCCGTCGCGCGCGAACGCCTGACCCTCCTGCAGCCCGGCGTCGAACCGCTTCATGTGGCCGACCTGGACCACGAGGCCGCTGGCGCGCACCCGGTCGCGCAGCTCTTCCGCCTCCTCGACCGACACCCCGAGCGGCTTCTCGCACAGCACATGCTTGCCCGCCGCCAGCGCCATCGTCGCCGCCGTGACGTGAAAGGCGTCGGAGGTCGCGACGATCACCGCCTCGACCATCGGATCGGCCAGCATCGCCGCGTAGTCGGAGTAGGTCTGGGCCGGCGCATGGGTCGCGGCCATGCGCTCGAGCAGGTCGGTCGCCACGTCGCAGATGGCGTACAGGTCGGCGTTGCGCGCCTTGGTGCAGGATTCGAAGTGCGCCGCCTGGGCGATCGGGCCGCAGCCCAGCACCCCCACCCGCAGCCGTCGCGCGTCTTTTCGGATCACCGCATCCCCACCAAAAGTTCGGAACGGAATCTAATTGACCGGCCCCGCCCACCGTGAATAGCCTTCGCGACGGCCAAGGCAACCAACAAAATCAGGCCGGGGGAGGAAACGACATGACCGTCCAATGGAACCGCGTCGTCCGGCGCGATGTCCTGCGCGGGGGCGCCGCGATGGCGATCGCCGGCCTCGGCGCCCGCCCAAGCTACGCCGCCGACAAGCCAACCGTGGTCAACTCGATCCGCTCGCTGACCAACCCGTACCATGCGACCTGGAACCAGGGCGGCCAGGCGTTCGCACAGTCGGTCGGGGCCGATTACGTGACGCTGGTGACCGAGGGCGACAGCGAGAAGGGCATCGCCGACATCCGCGCGATCCTGATCAAGACCGGCGGCAACATGGTGCTGAACGTTGACCCGAACGACGCGCCGGATGCCCGCCCGATCGTCGAGGCATGCGCCAAGGCGGGTGCCTATGTCGTGACGCAATGGAACAAGCCGGCCGACCTCAACCCGTGGGACCACGACCCCAACTACGTCGCACACATCTCGTTCGACGGCCTGCGCTACGGCGAGGAGACGGCCCGTCTGCTGATCAAGGCGATTGGCGGCGCGGGCGGCATCGTCGCACTCGGCGGCATCCTGTCCAACACGCCGGCGATCGAGCGCAAGGCGGGGCTGGAAAAGGCGCTGGCGGCCAACCCGAACGTCAAGCTGCTGGATTTCCAGGTGGCCGATTGGCAGTCGACCAAGGCGTACGACACGACCCGGGCCTGGCTCACCCGGTTCGGCGATCAGGTCAAAGGCATCTGGGCCGCCAACGACGACATGGGCGTGGGGGCGCTGGAGGCGCTGCGGGCCGAGGGCTTGGCCGGCAAGGTGCCGATCACCGGCATCGACGGCATCAAGACGGCGGTCGAGGCGGTGCGCGCCGGCGAGTTCGCCGGCACCGTGTCGTGGGACCCGTACTGGCAGGGCAGCATGGGGCTGTCGATCGCCTACCACGCCAAGATGGGCATGCTCGACGTGGCCAAGGAGCCACACCTGCACCGCGCGTTCTACGGCACCGGCATCGTCGTCTCGAAGGACAACGCCGAGGCGTTTTACGCCAGCAACATCGTCGCCCCGCCAAAGCTCGATTTCAACGACCTCTGGTCGCGCGTCAGCGGGCCGCTACGGGCCTGAGCGCCACCGTCGCGCCGGCTGTTGGGAGGCTGGCGACCGGGCGGCGGCTGCGGGCCGCCATCCCGGTGATGGTGCTGATCGGCCTCGGCGCGCTAATCGCGACGCAGAACGCGATGTTTCTGCAGCCGGGCAACTTGGTGCGGGTCGCCAGTGCGGCGTCGATCCCGCTGGTGCTGGCGCTGGGGGCGACGTTCGTGATCCTGCTTGGCAGCATCGACCTGTCAGTCGAGGGGGTGATGGCGGTCGGCTCGGTGGCGCTCAGCCTGCTGGTCCGCAACGACAGCACGGTGGCCGATTGGGGCTTGCTCGCGCTGGTGCCGGTGCTGCTGGCCGGGGCCGCGATCGGCGCGTTGAACGGCGCGCTGCACGTCGGCTTCCGCATCCCGTCGTTTATAGTGACGCTCGGCACGTGGTTCGCGGGCGTGGGGCTCGCGACCATCCTGCTCGGCGGCGGCACGGTGCGGGTGACCGACCCCGCCGTGCGCGGCCTCGCGTTGACCCGCTGGCTCGGGTTTCCGCTGATGGTCTGGATCGCGCTGTTGGCGCTCGGCATTGCGTGGGTGATCCAGAACTACACCCGCACCGGCCGCTACATCTACGCGATCGGCGGCGGCGAAGACCTCGCCGCCCTGTCCGGAGTGCCGGTGGCGCGCGTCAAGATCGCCACGTTCGCGTTGGCCGGGACGTTCTACGCGCTGGGCGGCGTGCTGGCGGCGGCGCAGCTCGGCCAGGGCAACGCGGTGATCGGCGAGGGCCGGCTGTTCACCACCATCACCGCCGTCGTGGTCGGCGGCTCGGCGCTGTCCGGCGGCGAGGGCGGCGTGCTCAACACGTTCGTCGGCGTGCTGGTGGTGGCCGTGCTGGCCAACGGGCTCGTGCTACTCGGCGTCTCGCCGTACTGGCAACAGACGGTGCAGGGCGTGCTGATCGTCGCCGCCGTGGCGCTATCGGTCGAGCGCAAGCGCGCTCGAATCGTGAAGTAGCATGCTGCGGGCGATCGGCATCGGCAAGACCTTTGGCGTCGTGCAGGCGCTGAGCGGCGTCGACCTGGAGGTGCGGCCGCACGAGGTGGTCGGCCTGGTCGGCGAGAACGGCGCCGGCAAGTCCACCCTGATGCGGATCCTGGCCGGCGTGCAGCAGCCGAGCGCCGGCCAGCTATGGCGGGACGGTGCCCGCATCGAACTCCGCTCCCCGCGCGAGGCGGCGGCGGCGGGCATCGGCATGGTGTTCCAGGAACAGTCGCTGCTGCCGAACCTGTCGGTGGCCGAAAACCTGTTCCTCGGCCACGAGGCGTCGTTCGTGCGGTTCGGGATGCTCGACCGACGGCGGATGCGAGACGCCGCGCGTGGATTGCTTGCGCGGGTGCAGCTCGACGTCGATCCGGGAGCGCGGACGTCCGACCTCAGTTTCGCCGCCCGCCAGATGGTCGAGTTGGCCAAGGCCCTGGCGTTGGAGGACCGGGTGCGACGCGACCTAGTGATCCTGCTCGACGAGCCGACGTCGGTGCTGGAGCGCGCCGACATCGACATCCTGTTCGCTCGCGTGCGGGCGTTAAAGCAGCGGGCGAGTTTCGTGTTCGTGTCGCACCGGCTCGACGAGGTGCTGGCGATCAGCGACCGCGTCTACGTGATGAAGGACGGCCGCGTCGTGGCCGAAATGCCGGCGGCCGAGGCGCGGGCGCCGGCGCTGCACCGGCTGATGGTCGGGCGCGCGTTGCAGGCCGAATATTATCGCGAGCAGGAGCAGCAACCGTGCGCCGACACGCCGCTGCTGGAGACCAACGGTCTATCCGTCGCCGGCAGCTACCGCGACGTAAGCTTCAGCCTGCACCCCGGCGAGGTGCTGGGCATCGCCGGCGTGGTCGGCTCGGGGCGCGAGGAGTTGGTTCGCACCCTGTTCGGCTTTCTACCGCCGACCGCCGGCACGATCTCGGTCGACGGCAAGCCGGCGATGCTGCGCGTGCCGTCCGACGCGGTGGCGCTCGGCATCGGCTACATCCCGCGCGAGCGACGCGTCGAGGGCTTGGCGATGCTGCTCTCGGTGGCCACCAACATGACGCTGGCCAACCTCGGCGTGGTGATGCGCCACGGCCTGATCGACCGCGCGAGCGAACGCGCGCTGGCCCGCGACTGGATCAGCAAGCTGACCATCCGCACGCCGGGCACCGACACGCTCTGCCGCAACCTCAGCGGCGGCAACCAGCAGAAGGTCGTGCTGACCAAGTGGCTGAACGCGCGCAGCCGCATCCTGATCCTAGACCACCCGACGCGCGGCCTCGACGTGGGCGCCAAGGAGGAGGTCTATCGCCTGATCCGCGAACTGTGCGCGGCCGGCACCGCGATCCTGCTGACGTCGGACACGCTCGACGAGACGATCGGCCTCAGCCACACGGTCCTGGTCATGCGCGACGGCGCGGTGGCGGCCCGCTTCGACGCGGCACCCGGCCACAAGCCGCCGCAACTCGACCTGATCGGGCACATGGTTTGACCGCTCGGCTGCGGAACGCCGCCCCGCTGCTGCTGCTGTTCGCCATGGTCGCCGTGATCGCGGCGCTGACCCCCGGCGTCCGCAGCTTTGGCGCACTCGGCTCGATGCTGGCCGACACCGCGACGCTGTTCGTGCTGGCGGCCGGCGTCACCTTCGTCATCATGATCCGCGGCATCGACCTGTCGCTGCAGGCGGTCGCGTCGATGAGCAGCGTGGTGGTGGCGCTGACCCTGCCGCAACTCGGCGAGGCGAGCCTGGTGCTGGCGCTGCTGGCCGGCTTGGCCGCGGGATTGGTCAGCGGCGGCGTTCACCTCTGGCTGCGCGTGCCGTCGTTCATCGCGACGCTGGCCACCTCCGGCATCGTCGCCGGGTTGGCGCTGGTGGCCTCGGGCGCGCGCTCGATTACCATCGACGCGGCGGGCCGGGCGGACCTCGCCTGGATCACCGGAACCCTGCTCGGGGTGCCGAACCTGATCTTGCTCGGGCTGTTGGTGCTGGCGGTTGGGACGCTGCTGCAAGTCTACACGCCGTTCGGCCGGTTCAGCACCGCGATCGGCGCGGGCGAGGCGGCGGTCTGGGCCTCGGGGGTGCGCGTGGACCGGCATAAGCTGGTCGCGTTCGCGCTGTCGGGCACGCTGGCGGCACTCGGCGGCGTGTTCCTGGCGGCACGCATCGGCAGCGGCTCGCCGACGCTGGCCAACCAGTTGCTGCTGCCGGCGATCGCGGCGGTGGTGGTCGGCGGCACCGCGATCACCGGCGGCGTCGGCGGCATCGGCCGCACGCTGGTCGGCGCGTTGCTGATCTCGGTCGTGCGGATCGGCATGACGTTCTTGAACGTCAACATCTTTGCCCAGCAGGTCGTGTTCGGCACGGTGCTGGTGCTGGCCGTAGCGGTCACCATCGACCGCACGAAGATACCGATCGTCAAATAAGGGAACGCACCATGGACCTGCACCTGCGCGGCAAAGTGGCCGTCATCACCGGCGGCAGCGTCGGCATCGGCCTCGCGGTCGCCGAAGGGCTGGCCGCCGAGGGCACCGACCTCGTGCTGGCCGCGCGCGGGGCGGAGCGGCTGCGCCACGAGGCCGAGCGGATCGCCGGCATGCACGGTGTCCGGGTCGAGCCGGTGGCGTGCGACGTCGCCACGGTCGAGGGCGTGGCGGCGCTGGTGGACGGGACGGAGCGGGCGTTCGGGGGCGTCGACATCCTGATCAACAACGCCGGCACCGGCAGCAACGAAACCATTCTGGGCGCCAGCGACGACAAGTGGCAGGCGTACTGGGAGCTGCACGTCATGGCGGCGGTCCGCCTCGCGCGCGGCCTGGTGCCGGGCATGCAGCGGCGCGGCGGCGGCGTGATCCTGCACAACGGGTCCATCTGTGCCGCGCAACCGCTGGGCTACGAGCCGATCTACAACGTGACCAAGGCGGCGCTGGCGATGTTCTCGAAGAACCTCGCCAACGAGCTGATCGGCGACAACATCCGGGTCAACCTGATCAACCCCGGCCTGGTGCTGACGCCGGACTGGATCAAGACGGCCAAGCAGCTGACCGAACACAACGGCGGCGGATGGCAGGCGCATCTGGACGGCGTCGCGCGCGAGCTTGCGCCGATCGACCGGTTCGCAACGCCGGCGGAGGTCGCCAACTTCTTCGTGTTCCTGTGTTCGGACCGGTCGAGCTACTCGGTCGGCTCGGCGTATTTCGTCGACGGCGGCATGCTGAAGACGATTTAGCGGCATGGACCTGGAGCAAATCGCCGACCGGGCGTTCGCGCCGTCGCGCGCCGCGGTCGCCGAGGGTCGGATACCGGGCGCGGCGCTCGGGTTGCTCACGCGCGACGGTCGCGCGGTGCGGGTTGCGGGGTCGGCGCAACTGGTGCCGGTGCCACGCGAGATGACGCGCGAGACGTGGTTCGACCTGGCGTCGTTGACCAAGGTGCTATTCACCACGCCGGCGATCCTCGCGTTGGCCGAGCAGGGGCGCATCGGCCTCGACGATCCGCTGGTGTCGGTCATCCCCGACCTGCGCCAATACGACATGGCCGCCGCCGAACGCCGACTTACGTTCCGGCAGTGCCTCGGCCACCAGACGCACCTGCCGGCGGTCGAGCCGATCTACACCTACGGCGCCGACCCGAGCACCCTGCGGGCGTTCGTACTGCAGCGCGAATGGCGGGCCGGTCCGCCGGTCTACTCGGACATCAATTTCCTGCTTCTCGGCATTGCGCTCGAACGGGTTCTTGGTATCGGCATCCTCGATATGCCGGTGCCGGCTGGCCTCACGTTCCGCCCCGACCCGGCTCGCGCCGCCGCGACCGAGCGCTGCGCGTGGCGTGGCCGAGTGATGGTGGGCGAGGTGCACGACGAGAACGCCTATGCCTTCCAGGGCGCGGGCCATGCGGGATTGTTCGGCACCGTCGACGGCGTGCTGGACGCTACGCGAGAGCTACTGAGCGCCGAGCGCGCGCCATTGACCCGGACGCGGGTCGCGGGGCATCGCGCGCACGGCTGGGAGCTGGCCCATCCTGGCTGGTCCGGCGGCGACCTCTGTCCGCCCACCACCGTCGGCCACACCGGTTTCACTGGCACCGGCCTATGGATCGACGTCGACCACGGCGTCGCCTGGACGCTGCTCACCAACCGCGTCCACCCATCGCGCCACGCGGATAACGGCATTATTCGGCTGCGGGCGGCGACTGGAAACGCCGTGGTGGAGGGGGTTGGATTCGAACCAACGTAGGCTAAGCCAGCGGATTTACAGTCCGCCCCCTTTAGCCACTCGGGCACCCCTCCGTCGCCGCCGCACCTAACTCCGGTGCCGTTCCATGTCAACGAAGAGGCGGCTAGGTTGCCGCGCATGAAACCACCTCGCCCCCCCTCCGGCGGCGGTCGCGGGCCCGATACCCGCGACCCCGCCGGCAAGCCGCCCCGCCGCCCCGGCCGTCCCGCCGGCGAGTTCGGCGCCCGCGCCGCCCTCACTGGAAAACCGCCGGGTCGCGCGCCCGACCGCGCCCACGCCGGGCCGCGTCCGTCGACCCCCCGCCCGACGGCACCCAAGCCCGCGCGGGAACCTCGCCCCGAGCCGTTGCGCCCCGAGCCGTTGCGCCCCGAGCGGGCGAGGACCGAGCCCCGCCTGACGCTCAAGGCGCCGCCGCCGGTGGAACCGCCCGCCGCACCGGTGATGAACCAGCGCGGCCGTGCGCAAGAGGCCCCGCGCGGCACCACCTGGCTTTACGGCATCCACGCGGTCGCCGCGGCGCTGACCAACCCGCAGCGCCGCTTGCGCCGGCTGCTGATGACCGAGGACGCGCAGGCCGCGATGGCCCAGCGCCAGCCGCCGCCGTGGCCGATCGGGCCGGAGCCAGTCGAGCGCGCGCGGCTCGACACGCTGCTCGGCCGCGACGCGGTGCACCAGGGAGTGGCGCTGCTGGCCGACGTGCTTGCCCCGCCCGCGCTGGCGCAAGCGCTGCTGCGGCCAGGGCCGGTGCTGGTGCTGGATCAGGTGACCGACCCGCGCAACGTCGGCGCCATCCTGCGCTGCGCCGCCGCGTTCCGCGCCGCCTGCGTGATCGTGCAGGAGCGCAACGCGCCCGACGAGACCGGGGCGCTGGCAAAGGCCGCCTCGGGCGCCCTGGAGACGGTGCCGCTGCTGCGCGCGGTCAACCTGGCCCGCACGCTGATCGCGCTGAAGGCGGCCGGCTGCTGGACCGTCGGGCTCGACGCCGAGGCGCGGCCGCTGTCGGGCGCCGCGTTGGCGCAGCGGCGGGTGGCGCTGGTGCTGGGGGCCGAGGGCGAGGGCCTGCGCCGGCTCACGCGCGAGACCTGCGACGAGCTGGCGGGCATCGCCATGCCGGGCGGCGACGCGGTGCTGGACAGCCTGAATGTCGCGGCGGCGACTGCGGTGGCGTTGTACGAGCTGAACCGGCGCTGACGTCGCAGCGCTAGGCGGCGGCCCGCATCGCGCCGAGGAACTCCGAGACCTCGCGCCCGAGCGTGTCGGCCTGGCCGGTCAGCGCCCGCGCGGCGACCACCACGGCG